>OIES01000005.1_pt1 | contig 292543 bp, 236 predicted proteins | sample 1581811 | NCBI WGS metagenome assembly OIES01 (sample SAMN03281021, study PRJEB24777) | human gut metagenome | isolation source: fecal sample PR177 from 1 month old male Malay infant, vaginal delivered... | reverse complement strand
TGGCTTGACATTGCGGAAATAGAACTTAATGTAATGACCAGACAGTGTTTGGCACGAAGAATCGCAAATATTGCGAAGCTCCGTGAAGCGTTAGCTGCATGGGAGGTCGAGCGCAATACAATCGCAGCAAAAGTTAATTGGCAGTTCCGAACCGCCGATGCCAGAGTAAAGTTGAGTTCATTGTATCCTAAGTTTACAACAGCTTCCAAATAGGAAGTTGTTGTAATGCTAAATATCAATATGTCAGTACACTAGTAAAATCAATAAAATATTGATTGTGGCACCAGTAAGCATTTTAGAGGTATGGCAGGAAGAGTATAATAAATTCGCAAATTTCCCATATACATTGACATTGCTTAAAGGTAGCTGTTCTGAGAAGGCGGAGATGCTTCAAGAGATATCTGATGAAGGGCTTCAAATTGTTGTAGTGAATTATGAATCAGCCTGGAGGATAGAGCGAGAGCTACTTATATTCAATGCAGATCTTATTATTGCAGACGAGGGGCATAAGATTAAATCGCCGCAGGCATCTGCCAGTAAGTGTATGCATTCACTTGGTGATAGAGCCAGATACAAACTGTTATTAACAGGTACACTCATTACGAATAATGAGACTGACGTATTCTCACAATACCGTTTTGTCAATAGTGATTTATTTGGCACCAGTTTTAACAGTTTTAAAAGTGATTATTTTGATATATGTGGTAACAGCAATCATACACTGGCCTTTCGTGAGTGTCAACGGAGAGAGTTTCTGAAAAAATTACATTCTATAGCATATAGAGTTACCAAGGCGGAGTGCCTGGAACTACCGGAAATTACAGAAAAAGTAAGGATAGTGGAGCTTGAGTCAGAAGCAATGAAATTGTATTCAAATTTTGATCAGATGTTACATTCGCAGGTGGAAAACTCCAAAGTAAGGAGTAAAAATGTATTAATAAAGAATCTTCATTTGTCACAAATAACGGGTGGTCATTTTATAGATAATATGAGTAAGGACAATGTTGTAAGTACAGCTAAACTAGAGGTTCTATCCGATATCATTGATTTGACAATTTCAGAAGGTAAAAAGCTGGTGGTAATGGCGAGATTTAAAGCAGAATTAAATGACATCCAAAAGTTACTTGAAAAAAAGGGGCTGGGATATTCTGTTGTACGTGGTGGAGTTAAAAAGCGTGATGAAGAGATACGGAAGTTTCAAGAGAATGACCAATATAAAATATTTATAGGTCAGATTGCAACAGCTAGTCTTGGGATTACTTTGACAGCAGCATCACTAATGGTTTTTTATAGTTTTGATTATTCTATGAGTAACTTTGTACAGGTTAAAGCCCGTATACATAGAATATCTCAAAGGGAAAAATGCACATACATTTATTTAATTGCCCAAAATACTATAGATTGTAAGGTGTATAATTCCCTTTGTAAGAAGGTAGGTTTAGCGAAGCTTTTGATTGATGACTATAGAAAAGAAAATAATATAGTAAGATAACGCTACTTACTACGTACCAGAAAGGAGGTGTTTTATGGTACGTAGTAAAAGTTGGAAAGAGTGTAATTAAACTACAAATTTTTAGTTTAATTACCCACCCGAAACCAAACCCCCATCCCCTTCCCATCCCAACCCCACACATGCACCCTGCTCTTCTCCGAATAAGCCAGCACAAGCCTGTCATTACAATTTTGAAGCCCGATATGCTCCGAAGCACACCCCGAACGCGTATTCTTCAATTCATCTGAAAGCTTCTTCAACTGATCCGGAGCCATTCCGCTCCCATTATCCACAATCATAAACACAACATACGCTTTCTTCTGTATCGCCTGAATCCGAATCTTTCCATTTTCCTTATATTTCAGCCCATGCACAATGGAATTTTCAATCATGGGCTGAAGGATCAGCCGGGGGACATCCAGGGACATGAGGCTGGGAGGGATTCTCCAATCTATGATGAATGTATTATCATAGCGTTCCTGCTGTATCTGGACATATTTCATGCAGTTGTCAATTTCCTGCTGCAGAGTAACCTTTGAATCGGGGGATCCCAGGGCGAAGCGGAGAAGGTCAGAGAGCCATTCGATCATGAGATTGGCTTTTGACGGCTGGCCGTTGGTAACATCCAGAATTTCGTAATGAATCGTCTGCAGCGTGTTAAATAGGAAATGAGGGTTGATCTGGTACTGAAGCGCTTGAAGTTCTGCAGCTTTCTGGCGGTATTTACGCTCGGAAAGCTGTACCTGAAGGTAGTCGTTTTCCAGAAATATACGGATAATATTTTGCAAGATCTGGGAGTATATATCCCTTTTTCCGGGAGGAATCAGGGCTTGATGGTGTTCGGCCTGGTCAAACCATTCCACTACCTGATGGAGTTGATGGTAGCTGTTAAGGGAAAGTATGTAGGCCATAATTATAATCATAATAAGAATAAGCATCAGCAAAAGGATCATATGGTAAGCATTTTCCAATGCAGTCATATAGAACGTGGACTGTGGAAGCAGGGTAATAATTTTAATGTGATATGGTTCATATTCCTCCGTTTTGATGATATATGGAATGTTATGAATTCGAATGCGATCCTGTCCTGGCTCATTCAATGCCTGGAGAGTCGCGAAAGAAACCTTTGCATTTTCATTATTGCCATTCCTGTCGTTATCACTGTTATCACATTGAAGCAGAAGATTCCCTTCCTGATCCAGTAAGTAAATCGATTGATTTGGAAACGACAGCAGAGAGTCATAGTAATCGGTAATATTAGACAGAGAATAGTTCATCACCCAGCCGCCGGCATACATGCGGAAACGATTGTAGACAGACAGAATCTCCTTGGGAGATTCAAAGGAATATTCCTTTTTCTGCCTCAGCTCAATAGCCATATCCTGTTCCAATTCTGTTAGGCGGTCAACCCATTCAGTATCAGAAAGCGCGTTAAAAAAAACAAACTGCCTTCCTGATGTATAGGCCCTGTTTAGGGAATTAGGAATGTAAATATACAGGGAATCTATGTTTTGTGAGGAATTTGTGACAGAGTTAATAAATAAAGAAAACTGTTTTAAGATAACAGATTCTGTATAGCTAATGTCTTTAAAACTCATCATCCGGTTAAGCCCTAGAATCAGACTGCTGTTTTCCAAGTATAGTCCAACGGTCTGGTTATTGTTATGAAGCCCGTCTAAGTAACCGGCGGCAAGAGACAAGGTGTTGTCAGTCCGTTTCTGAATTTCGTTCGATGTCTTTTGCCAGGATAAGAATACCAATATCATTCCAAGCAGTAAAGTAGGGAGTACAAAGGAACAAAACAGGACAATAAAATTCTTTTTAATAAATTGATACTTAATATGAATTGTCTTCTTGCTTTTTTTCATGAGTTATTCACCGCCATTCTTTTTGTAGTCACGAGGAGAAAATCCATAGTAAGAACGGAACGCACGTGTGAAATTTTTGGGGTTGTCATACCCCAGCTTTTCTGCAATTTCATACGTTTTTAAATCACCGTCATTTAACATCTGTCTGGCTATTTGCATTTTCATATTCTGGATATCGTCAGAGAAGGAATTGCCGGTCTGCTGTTTATAAATGCTGGATAAATAACTGGAACTGAGACCTATATGAAGAGCCGTCTGTTTTAAGGTCACAACAGAGAGATTCTCTTCCATGTAAAGCCGGGCTTTTTGTATGAGTTTGTCGTAGTAATTTCCGGTATCTGAATGATTTCCGGACTGGTTCAGGAGTTCACTGATTCGCCGGAAGACAGAATGAAGCTCTTCTGCTTTAATGGGTTTTAGGATATATTCGTATACTTTGTAGGTGAGGGCTTGCCGGGCATACTCGAATTCTGCATAACCGCTCAAAAACACCAGTATCACAGGAGAATTCTGTTCGTATAAATTTTTTGCCAGAGATATCCCATCCATAACCGGCATGGAAATATCGCTCAAGATCACATCAACAGGATGATTTTTCATATGGTCCAGAACCTCTTTCCCATTTCGAAAACGCCCGGATATTTCAAAACCCATCTGATGCCAGTCATAGTATTTACACAGGCCATTTAAAATACGCGGTTCGTCATCAACGATTACGAGCTGATATATGGTAATCCCCTCTTTCTTTCGCAGAGTTACACAGGTAAATGTACATATATTAATTGTAAATTTTTATGAAATTTTGTCAATTGCCAAATGATGGGAATATTTATAGAAAATCGAATGAAATGATACCTTTTAGAAACGCAGAATCCTGTTACAGTAAACGTAACTATGATACCATAAAAGCGTAAACAGACAGGCAATAACGCGAAGGAGGAGGAAACATGAGAAGAAGACGAGTTATGGGTACAATCTGTGTGCTGGCGCTGATTTCCGCCATGATGGGAGGCTGTTCCGGTAAAAAGGCGGAAAATGTTCCGACGGCAGCGGAAACCGGTTCGGTGTCAAAGGAAGAAACAAAGGAGACAATGTCACAGGATGCAGCAAAGGAGGCTGCACAGGAGGCAGAAGCAAAGAAAGATGTAACGCTGCGTTTTTCCTGGTGGGGCGGGGATACCAGGCATGAGGCAACGATTCAGGCAATTGAAACTTATATGGAACAGAATCCGGGAATTACAATTGAATATGAGTATATGGGATTTGATTCCTATTATGAAAAGCTGCTTACGCAATTATCGAGCAATACACAGCCGGACATCTGTTCTGTCGACTACAAGTGGATAGGTGATCTGGTTGCTCAGGATAAGCCGTTTGTTAATATCAATGAAATTACGCATCAAATTAATTTGAGTAAATTTGACCAGAACTTTATTCGCGATTTCTGTGGACAGGGCGATTACCTGATTGGGGTTCCGTGCGGTATGAATGGAAGAGGAGTGCTTTATAACACTGAATTTTTCGAAAAGTACGGCCTGACTGCAAGTGATAACTGGACCTGGGAAGATTTACTGGAAGCGGGAAAAAAGGTAAATGAGCAGGACAGCGACGCGCATCTTCTTTTTCTTACCAATGATGTTCTTGTATACATTACGAGGGATATTGTGAAACAGAAATACGGTGAAAACCTGATCAATGATAATTATGAACTGATCTGTACGCCGGAAGATATGACAGAGGCGATGAATATGGTCTTAAAACTGGTAGAAACGGGAACAATGCCGCCATTTGAAGAGAGCGTGTTGTATGAAACGGTCTTTGCAGACCAGATTCCCGGATGGCTGGAAGGAAAATGGGGTATGTCCGTACTGAGCGCTTCTAATTTACCGTCGATTATTGCGGCCTCACCCTTTGAGATTGGAACCATGCGCTGGGTAGTGGAAGACGGGGCCAAAGATTCCGCAATTACTGTGGCGCCGACCATGATGCTGGCAATACCGGAGAATTGTGAAAATAAGGAAGAGGCGGCCGCATTTATTAACTGGTTTGTGAACGATCCTGAAGCAATTGCCATTACAGGAGATACGAGAGGTATTCCCGCGAATTCTGAAGCAAGGGATATGCTGGAGAAGAAGGGAGCGATCTCTCCCCAGGTATCAACTATGCTGGCTCAGGCGCTGGAGGCAAAAACAAGCCCGGAGAACGGTCCGACTTTGAATGCAGAGGTTGCGGCTGTGATCAGTGATTACTCACATCAGGTTGGCTATAGACAGATTACACCGGAACAGGCAGGACCGGCCATGTACCAAGATATTGAACATGTATTGGAACAAATGAAACAGTAATGGATGGAGGAATAACGGCATGAGAAACACTGCAAAAAAGCTGATAGTTTACATAAAGAATGTATGGAGATCAAAGAATCTAATAGCATTTGTATTTCTCATGCCGTGGATCTTAGGATTTTTAATCTTCCAGGCCGTTCCGTTTATCACTTCATTGTGCTATTCCTTTACAAATCTCTCTATGTTAAAGGAGCCGGTATGGGTGGGGTTGGATAATTATAAGGATATATTTAATTTTAACAGGGATTTTAAGCGGTCATTGAAGACCACTCTGGTCTATGTGGGAATCTCAGTCCCATTCAAACTTGCATTTGCACTATTTATTGCCATGCTCTTAAATATGAAAGTGAAAGGGATTGGATTCTTTAAGACAATATTCTACCTGCCTTCTATACTGGGCGGCAGTGTGGGAATCGCTATCTTGTGGCGTTTCCTTTTCAGCAGGACGGGATTTGTGAATCTATTGCTGGGCAGAATCGGGATCGGTGCCGTCGACTGGCTTGGCAGTCCGAATCTGGCGCTTCCTACCGTAAGCCTGCTGTCTGTATGGCAGTTTGGATCTTCTATGATTTTGTTCCTGGCGGCTTTAAAACAGGTGCCGCAGGATCTTTATGAAGCGGCAACCGTTGATGGCGCCAGCCGGCCGCGCATGTTTGTGAAGATTACGATTCCCATGATTACGCCTATTGTACTGTTTAACATTGTAATGCAGATGATCAATGCGTTTCAGGAGTTTTCAGCGCCATTTTTAATAACAAATGGGGGGCCGTTAAAAGCCACGTATCTATACAGCATGATGGTTTATGAAAATGCTTTTTCTTTTCTGAAAATGGGATATGCCTCGGCGCTTTCCTGGATTATGTTTTTGATTATTATGGTGTTTACAGCAGCTATATTCTGGTTTTCCAAATATTGGGTATTCTATCAGGATGGAGGGGATAACGAATGATACGAAGATTAAAGAGGGGATTGCTCTATGCCTTTTTGATTGCATTGGCAACAGTAATGATATACCCGCTCCTGTGGATGGCCGGTTCCTCATTTAAGGAAAATCAGGAAATATTCACGTCGCTGAGTATTTTTCCGTCAAAATGGGATTTCAGTGCCTATCCGGAGGGCTGGAGAGGGAACGGGAGGATCACCTATACGAGATACTTTCTAAATACATTTCTGCTGGTGGTTCCTACCGTAGCCTGCACTGTGATGTCGAGCACAGTAGTGGCGTTTGGCTTTGCAAGGTTTAAATTTCCGTTTGACAAGCTTTTGTTTGCAGTCATGCTGTCCACGCTTCTTTTGCCGGAACAGACGCTGCTGGTGCCGCGGTATCTGATTTTTAAAAAGCTGAACTGGCTGGACTCGTATAAAACGTTTATTATACCGGCTTTGTTTGCAACATACCCGTTTTTTATTTATATGATGATTCAGTTTATAAGAGGAATTCCAAGGGAGTTGGATGAGTCTGCAAAAATCGATGGCTGCAATGCATTCCAGATTTTTGGAAAGATTATCTTGCCGCTGTCAAAACCCGCTATGTTTTCTGTGATTATATTTCAGTTTGTATGGCGCTGGAATGACTTTTTCAACCCACTCATCTATATCAATGACATAAAAAAGTATCCGCTTTCACTGGCGCTCAGAAGTGCGCTCGACATATCCGATACAGTACATTGGAACCGATTGATGGCAATGTCGCTGGTGGCCATGCTTCCGCCGGTATTGCTTTATATAGCTGCACAGAAATACTTTGTGGAAGGAATCGCTACGACAGGATTAAAGGGGTAAGGAAAAAATATGAGAAATTTTAAATTCAGAGGATATGAAATACACAGTTCCAGAATGTGGCAGCAGGCGCAGGTTGACCTGGCTATGGATTTTATGGTAAAACATGGTATGAACGCTTTAATCTTTCATCAAAATGATCTGGTAGAACAGCTTGTGTTCCCGGAAGCGTATTTTGATAATGATACAATGTGGGATAACTGGCCGGTAAGAAGGCAGGGCGTCTTATACCAGCAGGATTATATTAATCAGGTAATAAAGAAGGCGCAGAAGTCGGATATAGAGTTTTATCTGGAAATAAAGGAGTTGGATGTCGTTGATGCATTATTTGAAATCAAGCCGGAGCTGCGGGGGGACGACGGGACGATTTGTCCCAATCACCCATTCTGGACAGAGTTTCTGGAAGTGAAATTTACCGAGCTGTTTTCGGTGTATCCCGGCATTGCAGGTATTATCGTCAGTCCCGGGACAAGAGAGAGTGCCGTCTCCATTGCGGCCAACCGATGCACCTGTGAGCTTTGCCAGAATACACTGGCTCTCGACTGGTACGTAAACATCCTAAGGGCCATGTATGAGCCGATTCACAAAGCAGGCAAGAGTCTGATTGTCCGTGATTTCGCCTATACGGCAGAGCAGCAGAGCCTGATGATACAGGCCTGTGAAGCGATTTCTGATGAAATTATTATTGCACTGAAGGCGCAGCCTCACGATTATTACCCGACTTTTCCCACGAATCCGGAAATCGGCCATACGGGAAATCTGCGGGAATACATTGAGTTTGACACGTGGGGACAGTATTTTGGCATGGGTATAGCGCCCATGAGTCTGGCAGAGGATATTAAGGAGAGACTGGAAGTATGCTTCGAAAAAGGTGCGGAGGGCGTATGGTTCCGAACAGACTGGGAATTGATTCACGATGCATCGGTTCATGCGACTCCAAGCCTGGTAAACTTATACGCCGGCGCCATGCTGTCGAATAATCTGGATACAGATTTGGATGAGATTTACCGTGTATGGACGGCGGAAGGACTGTATTCCCCAATGAAATGTGCTTCCTGCAGCCAGATTCCGGAAAGACCCTCTAATCCGTTAGCTTATGAGCGGCTGAGAGATTTTATGAAAGCTTCCTGGAAGGCATTTTCAAAGGCCGGTTATATTAGAGGACATCAGTACCTGGAGAGCGATCAGCCCCCTTATACGATAGATAAGGCGTTTGAGATTATGACGGTAATACACTCGCGCGATGACTGGGATGAAGGCGCTTCCGGGCGCGTAGCGGTAACTGCTGAAAATATGAAAGTAATATTTGAAGAGAAGAGGCAGGCAATTGAGGAGACAAAGGCGTTGCATGGCATTTTACAGGCAGAAACGCTGGGAGTGACCGAGGAGTTTGCCAAAGATATGACCAATACCATAGATGCCATGATCTTGTTTGCAGAGTTTTGCGATATCACAACGCGTTCTATGTATTTGACGAGATACGCAGAAGCTACTGGGAATGAAAAAGACATTGCAGCCGCAGAAACAGTCCTGGATGAACTGGAACAGATGGCTGTTAAGATTGAGAACTGGGAGGAAGGAACCGCATACCCATACTACTTATACTCCAGGCTGCATCCGCAGCGGATTTACAGGTATGCGAAAGATGTAGAACATCGCCTGACCAAACTGAAAGGATGATAAAATGAATTACAAGCAGCTAACCGGAACCGATTTACTGGTATCCGGTTTATGCCTTGGCACTGTACAATTCGGTGCGTCCATAGGCGAAAAAGAATGTTTTGAGCAGTTGGATGAGTTTACTGACCTAGGCGGCAATTTTCTGGATACCGCCCACGTATACGGCGACTGGCTGACGGGAGAACGGGCAAGAAGCGAGCGGGTGATTGGAAAATGGCTGAAGCAGAGCGGGAAACGAAACCACTTTGTGATATCCACCAAAGGGGCCCACCCCAGGCTGGATTCCATGGATGTATCGCGGGTAAACCGGAAGGCAATTATGACAGACATTGAAGAAAGCCTTAGATGCCTTGACACGGATACGATTGATCTGTATTTCCTGCATCGGGACGATGAAAATGTCTCTGTCTGCGAAATTCTTGATATTCTGGAAACTGCAAGAAATAAGGGGTATATCCGGTATTACGGCTGCTCTAACTGGAAGTTGGAAAGGCTTGAGGAAGCACAGAGAGCGGCAGAGAACCAGGAGCTGTCTGGTTTTGTCTGCAATCAGCTGATGTGGAGTCTTGCGGATGTCAATCCGGCCGGACTGGGAGATCCTACGCTGGTTTGGATGGACAGGGAAAATTATAATTATCATAAAGAAAAACAGCTTAGTGCAATGGCCTATATGTCAGTGGCAAAAGGATACTTCAGTAAATTGCTGAAGGGAGATACGATTCCGGAAAATGTAACTGCAATTTATGAGAATGAAGCAAATTACAAAATCGCAGAGGAGTTAAAAGCCTTGATAGCGTGCGGAATCACCCCCGTTCAGGCATGTATTTCCTACTTTAATGGACAGCCGTTTACCGCCATTCCACTGGCCTCTTTCCGAAGTATAGAACAGATGAGAGAAACGGCGGCCGGTTGTGACGTGACATTGAACATGAAAGCCACGAAAAGACTGAGTGATATTAAAGCATTTGTCAGTGACCTGTGAAAATGGCATTAGGAAAGTGGAGGCAGTTAATGATAGGATTCTATAACTGCCTCCGCTGCAGGTTGCGTTTCTCTTTTTCTGATTCCAGGGAGTAGGCGGGAGTAGCCTCCGACAGACTGGGAACGAGTTCCGCGGTGAAGGTGCTGGAGACACCGGTATAAGAAAGAGAAAGCTTTAGGCAGAATTAAGGACAGCATTAAAAGAAGAGTACACGTAAATAGTATTTTAAAATTTACGCATACTCTTTTTGCCTTTTTATGCAAAAAAATGTATAATTTAAGAACATACAGGTTTTTGTAAACAGACAGCATGGCGAACTGTCAGAACATTCAAAGTAAAAGTACAAAGGAGATCCTATGAGAAAAGAAGCCAGCCTTGACCAGTGGAAAGAGCTATACGATGTAACCTTGAATTTAAAAGAGTTAGAGCCATGGAATTATTTGGACAGCGCTGATCTGATTGCCATAAAGCTGCAGGGAATGGAAGAACCTGTGTTTATGAGCGTTATGGGCAGATTGGGGACTTGTTACGGTGTGAGTATGTATGAGGGGATGGACGGACTGGCTGATTTTGATATGGTGGCAAATGCGGGCAGTAAAGATGGCCCTTCAATTTATGATACTATGATGGATCAGTCCTGTATTACGTGGTATGCCGGTGACCGAGATGAGGTGCCGGAAGCGCAGAAAAAGGTAATAAAGGAGCTGGGACTTAAATTCAGGGGGAAAGGACAGTGGCAGTATTTTCTTTCCTTTGAAAAAGGCTATACGCCATTTACCCTGGATGCAAGGGAAGCGGGCATATTGACGGAGGCATTTAAAGGTCTGTTTATGGCGGTGCGCGCAATTAAGGAGAAACGGATATCAGTAGATTTTGAACAGGGGGAGATTCTCTGGAGACTTTATAATACAGAGACAGAAGAATGGAATATGTTTGCAGGTCCGCTGCCTCCTTGTGAACGGGAGTATCCGGAGATAGAACTGGAAGATCAGGAGTTAAGGCAGAAATTGAAAGAACAACGTCAGATAAACCAGGAACTGGCAATTGAACTGGCCTATCTCCATACGGAGGTGAGGGATCAGGAGTATGACCGCCCTCTCTGTCCGCGCGTTTTGATTGTCATGGATTGGAAACGGGATATCATACTTAACATGGACTTGATGAAACCGGAAGACTATGAGATTGATGTTATTCTGAATTTTTTTGTTCCGTATGTGCTGTCAAATGGCCGTATGAAGAAAATTAGGGCCAGAAGTCCATGGGTATTTGCGGCCTTAATTGATATCTGTGAATACTGTGGAATTGAACTGAAGAAGGCAGACCTTGGAAAAGTAGACAACATGCTGATGGATATGATGGACAGGATGGGATAATGGAAATAATTGCTGCGCCTGGAAAGTGGTGTTCTGGCGGAAACACTGGTCTATTATTATAGAAAGAACATCGGATTAACATGCAGTGCCCATCGTGCAATGCTAATCATACGAGGCCAATTGTACAGAGTCAATCTCGCCGCAACAACATCATAAACCAATAGAGAGGACTATATATGAATTTTATACAAAAAGTAACTGCGCCAATTCTGCCAATCGGTGACGTCTCCTCCTTCTCCCTGATCGGTGATCCGGGCTGCGAGGGACTGGGAACCACAATGATGCGTGTCTATGTCAACGCGCTGGAACTGGCTTCCCGGGACGATTTTATTCTGATCGCCGGCGACATGGTACCGACAGGGAAAAGGCGGTTTTATGAGACGATTTCTGAAATCACCAATTCTGTAGCGGGAAAGGACACGTATATTTTAAGAGGAAACCACGACACAGGAGTGTATACCGAGTATTTTGGTCTGCAGAATTATGCGCTGATCGGCGATTCATTTACCGTGGTGGTGCTGGACAACGCCATGCGCACCTTCGAGGCTGAGGGGCTGGAGCTGCTTGGCAGGGTGCTGGCTATGGAAGAGTGCAGGAACGTGGTGATCGCGTTTCATATTCCGCTGCCCAACCATTTTATCCGAAATTCCGTCTCCGAGGCGGAGTTTGAACGGCTGAGAGCTGTGTATGCGCCTTACAGGGAAAAGGTGAAGTACTTTGCCTGCGGTCATGTGCATTCCAGATTCGAGGATGTGGTGGATGGGATTCCGTTGATCTGCAGCGGAGGCGGCGGAGCGATGATCGAGGATGTCTCAGAGGAAATCAAGGCTTCGGATGTGGATTACCACATCGTGAGGTTTTTCATGGAGGAAGGCCGTCTCTGCCATAGAATTGTGGATTTGACAGAGATGTATTATAAAAGAGAGCAGCAGGAGCCGGTTCTGAAAGAGAAGCTGGAGGAGGCGGTGAAGGGGGAGTTGTATGCCCATCTGCGGTATTTGACATTTGCGGACCGCGCGGAGAAACGAGGGTACGATAAGGTGGCGAATCTGATGAGGGCTCTGGCTGATTCGGAATATCGCCATGCACGCAGCTTTTTTGCCATTCTGGATCAGCCGGTGCCGTTTATGGAGGCGCTGAGCGGATTTAGAAAGAGCGAGAATTTTGAGTTTGAGAGATTGTATCCCATGGTATCAGATTACGCGGCGGGAATCGGCGGAATGCTGGCCAAGCAGGCCTTTACCGACGCAGCAAAGATGGAACGCTCCCATGCGGAACTGATTGTTAAGGCGGAGAAGCTGGAGGAGTTTTCCGTGGATACGCTGTATGTATGCCCGGTATGCGGGTGTGTTATGACAGCGGTTGACGAGATTGACCGGTGTCCGGTGTGCGGAGCGCCCAAAAGGCAGTTCCGGGAATTTACGGGCAAAGAATAGGAATAACAATTGGAATAAAAATAAGAATAGGAATAAAAACAAGAATAAAGGAGAGCACCGGATGGATTCGCCTGGAACAGGGCGGTCTGTCTGGTGCTTTTTTACTTTCGTAGAAAATTTATTATTATCATATTATGATTCCATATTTGTCACACGATAATGCCCGGGCGATACCTGGGCGTATTTTTTAAAGGTACGGATAAAGTTGGAGTAGTCATGAAAACCGGATAATTCACAGGTGTCAGTGACGCTTTTTCCCTGCTTTAGAAGCGTTTTGGCGAGGGAAATCCGTTTTAGAATCAGGTATTCCTGTATGGAACAGCCCGCCTGTTCACGGAATTTGCGGCTCATATGGGAGCGGTTCATGTAAAGGCAGTCCGCCAGAGCCTGGATGGATAAGTCTTCTGTCAGATGCTCGTCGATATATCTCATGATCTGGCTGGAAAGCTGGGGCATGATGTTTTCGGGAATCCATGTGGACTCGTAAAAACAGGTGTTGGCCAGGACCAGGAGCTGCAGGAGATAGGTGGAGGCCAGGACATCATGGCCGAAGCTTGCAGAGGCCACGGCGGTGTGCAGATGGTCTGTCAGATAGAGATAGCGTTCCAGAGACCGGGGCGGCAGGGAGAGTAAATTTCTGTCCGCATTCTTCCGCTTCTCAAAACAGGAGAGCAGATCGGTCTGCTCCGTGCAGTAATTCCGAACCAGCTCGGGAGAGAAGTGGGTAGCGATCCGCTCATAGGGAGTGCCCTCATAGGAGACTGCGCGGTGAATCTCCTGGCTGTTGATGATCAGCAAATCGCCCCGCTGTAACCGATACCGGTGGTGCTCGATGTAGCAGTCCGTGCAGCCGCCCAAAAACAGCAGCAGTTCGTAGGAATCGTGCATGTGGTATACGTCATTGATTGGCTTCGTGGAGAGCATATGGTGGCTCCGGATAATCTCTGGAAAATGAATCCGGCGGCAGCCATTGTTTGTCATTACAACGCGCTCTGGTGATAATGGTATTGATTCATTTCTATTCGTATCCTGTTCTGTAAAAAAAGTCATAGCTTTCCAGCCTCCAATCCGGCGCCTGCGGCAATGTCGTTTTCCGCCGCCTCTCTTCTATAAAAAATAGTAAGGTTCGAAAAGACCTCACCAATTATTTTTCATGTATCGCACGTAAGCGCCTAAGAGGCAGGCACCAAGTGCTCGCAACAATAAAAATCACATAACGCAATAAAAAGACAAAAATGAGCAAAGAACCTGCATGATATTTATTATATGATAAGGAATAAAAAAAGCAAGCAGTACTTGTGCAGGAGGTAACATTTATGAAATTTGAAGTGAAAAATCCTGATTACGGGAAGAGCCCGTATACAGGCATGACGAAGGAACACTGGCTGGAGGTGTGCGAGTTTCTTTTGGAGGGGATTTTTTCCGGGATTGAAAGTATGGAGGGGCAGCCTGTAAGCCGAAGGGTGGAATTTGAGGTGAGTTATCCGAATAAGAACAGCTCTTCGACAAAGGCCAGTGCGGAACGGTTTGAGGGGCTTGCCAGGAGCTTTCTGATCGCGGCGCCGCTGCTGCATAACCGGCCGGAGGCTGTGATCTGCGGCGTATCGGTGAGAGAGTATTATAAAACGCGGATACTGGAGGCGGTGACGCCTGGAAATCCCAATTATCTGTACGGCTTGCAGGAACTTCTCGCTATGGCAAAGGAGGGAGAGGACACCTTCCAGCATACCTGCGAATGTGCCTCACTCGTAATTGGCCTGGATCAGTGCAGGGATGTCCTCTGGAATACGTACACGGCGGAGGAGAAAGACAGGATTGCGTCCTATATCCGGGAATTCGCCTATGGGAAGACGGGGGCGCACAACTGGCGGCTTTTCAACATGCTCATTCTGGGATTTCTGCATCAGGAGGGATATGAGATTGACCGAGGCGTGATGAGAGACCATGCGCAGACGATTCTGTCGTACTATGCAGGAGACGGATGGTATCGCGACGGCCATCGCTTTGATTACTACACTCCCTGGGCATTCCAGGTGTACGGGCCGATCTGGAACCGTTGGTATGGATATGCTGAGGAACCGTGGATCGCAGGGAAAATAGAGCAGTATGCCAACGCGCTTACGGATTCATTTCTCTCCATGTTCGATAAAGATGGCCATGTGACGCTTTGGGCGAGAAGCGGCCTCTACCGCAATGCCGCCTCTTCTCCTTTTGCCTCCGCGTATCTTCTCAATCATACCAATGTCAATCCGGGCCTGGCAAGAAGAATCAATTCCGGTGCGCTGCTTCAGTTTATTACGAGGGAAGATGTATTTGTAAATGGAGTGCCGTCACTGGGATTTTACGGACAGTTTCTCCCCATGGTACAGGATTACAGCTGTGCGGAAAGCCCGTTTTGGATTGCAAATCCATTTGTGGCGCTGACGTATCCAGAGGAGCATCCGTTCTGGTCCGCGGTCGAGGAAAATGGCGATTGGGAGCAGCTGGGGAATCGGGAAGCGGAGAGTTCCCCCCACCCGCGAACGGCAGAATGTGCGGAGAGCTCCTCCCATCTGCATTCGGCAGAATGTGTGGGGAGTTCCTCTCATCTGCATTCGGCAGCCGGTTATGCAGAAACGATAATGAATGGCCCGGGAATTGTCTCTGCGCATCTGGGCGGGAACGGGGCCTGTGAGTTCCGGACTGCGAAGGGGCTTTTTAAACCGGGAGATGAGTACATCAGATATTACATACGCCTCGCTTTTCACAGCCATTATCCGTGGGAGGCCTTTGACGGCCAGGGGGCGGAGGCCATGCAGTACAGCCTCTCTTATGATGGGGCCGTGGAGGCGCTGGTGCCGAATATCATCATGTACGGTGGCGTAAATGACGGGGTTCTCTACCGGAAACAGTACTTTGATTTTTACCATAACTTTCAGGGCGGCGCCTCCATCGATCTGGCGGATTTTCCGGTGGCATACGGCCACATCCGTGTGGACAAAATGCGCATCCCCAACAAACCATTTACACTGACCATGGGGGCCTACGGTTTCCCGGAATACCAGGAGGGAGAGAAAACACAGGTGATCAGGCGCTCCTGCGATGGTGCGGAGGCAGTGATTCTAAAACAGGATGGCCGGCAGCTTGCGCTGGTTGCCTACACAGCGTGGGAATCGGTTGAGACAAAGGAGAGAAGAGGTGTCAATCCGGCCGCGGAGAACAGCATTTTAGCTTATGGAAAGCTGCGCAGAGAAAAAATGTATGGGTACGAGCCTTATGTGATGATCAGCGCCGTGCTAAGCAGGAGAGATGACAGGGAATGGGCGGAGGAAGAACTGTTTCCGATCCGAGAGATCATTTTTACGGATGAAGAACAGTGCGGCGGCTATGGTCCGGTTACGCTCCTGATGAAGGATGGGCGCACGGCTGCCGTGGATTATGAGGGGCTGGAAGGGCATCTGATGATTTAATCAGAGAGACCATATCTATTCGTTTGTTTTTGAATTTGTATTTTACCTTCACCACAGTTGATGGTCTTTTTAGCCGCTATCACAATTGATAATAACTATAATTATGAAAATATTGCAATAATATGAAAATTTTATAAGTATCTTTTATTGTAATATGAAGATTTTGTAAAAAGCCAGTATGAGACTTTATTTGCTTTTAAGATCCTTTTTGATATATTGAAGCTATTATTAAATTTTTCATATATAAATAAGAAATTGATCTATATTTGTCAAAAATATAAAATTTTAATTATGTCATTTCTGGTTTTTGTATGGGAAGTTTAAGAAAAGCGAGCAAATATGTGTGAAAGGTACGAGCAGTATGAAAAAAACGAAGAGAGTTTTAAGTGCGGTCATGGCGGGGATACTGGCATTCTCTGCAATGGGTGCCAGTCCGGTTTTTGCAGCACCGGAAGAGTCACAGCTATTTGTCCTCTCATTGGATGGGGGCTATCTGACTGAGGGAACCCCAGGCAGGATTTATTTAGAGGGGAAAGAAGATTTAGCTATTAAATCTGTCACTTATGAAGCGCCTGAAGAAAAAGTAATGGTAGATCCCAAAACAGGCACCGTATCAATAAAGGATGGATATGCTCCAGTTGATCGGGAAATGGTTGAATTGAAAGCCACAGTAACATATTATGACCCGAACGATATTATTTTCCATGACGGTTTTGAGGGGGACAAGAAATTTACAGAAGGTGCCCCGGATTCTTACAGGCACAGCACAACAGAAGCTCACTGGGGCAAAAGTGCGGGAACTCCTGTCTCAGGGAAAAAGGGGCCTGTTACGCATAAAATATCTTCAGGTACCGACCAGTTGGGTACGGTAACCGCATGGTTTTATGATACTGGCGACACGGAAGCTTCACAATCCAAATTGTGTTTTGATGTAAATCAGACTGGTGTTGCCGGAAACCATGCAGCCGGTGTGGCTTATGACAATAAAGTAGGCAGCAACGAAAATTATGTGAAGCGTTCCGGAGACCCACTGGTACAGTATGGCTGGGATGACAGCGGAATCAAGCGTACAAAAGGATGGCACCAGTTCCGCTGGGAGGTTACTGCGGATGGCACCAAAGCATATATTGATGAGGATCAAATATATGACAGCAAGCTGCTGACAAGCATTGGCTGGGTCCAGCTTATGACCAACTGGAACGATAACTCGGATAACAGCAACAGTATCAGTGATAAGATGTTTTTTGATGATGTGACGGTAGTGAAGCCGGGGGCCGACGCAAATCTTAAGACAGAGATTGTTTCGGCCGCAGTTATGCTTAGGAAACTGGTTGAATATGATATTCCTGGGAAAACAGAAGTGCTTTTTAATCAGAGCACTCCAGAGACAATAGAGGTCCAGATGACACCGGATGTGGATCCTGAGATGAAGATCACACTTGGAGGGGCGGCTTTGACTTCGGGACGTGAATACACCGTTGAAGGAGACAAAGTTATCTTTTCAAAAGATTACCTTTCTACGCTGAATACGGGAAAACATGAGTTTCAGTTTGTTCTGCTGAAAAAGACCATTACTTTTACAGTCGTGGTAATTGAAAGTACTGCAGGAACGAATTACTATTTCAGCAACAACGGTAATGATGAGACTGGGAATGGCACAGAAATTTCCCCGTTTGCTTCTTTAGAGAAGTTAAACAGTTTGGATTTACAGCCGGGTGATACGGTTTATTTAGACGCGAAAAGTATCTGGAACGGTCAGATCAAGATTGACGACTCCGGTCTGCCGGGGCTGCCGATTACCATTACAAAGTATAATGACGATAACAGAGAAGATCGTCCCATTATCAATGCAGGCAAGGTTGTCACCAAAGACAATATTACAAAACCGACAATCCTGACACTTGCAAATCAGGGCAATAGCTGCTATGCGGCAGGCGCTTTGGAAATCCGAAATGCGAGCTACGTTACTGTATCCGGTTTGGAACTTACCAATGACGGCGGTGAGGAAGATAAATACCGTATCAATGGACGAAACGGTATTCTGGTAATTGCTGATCTGCCGGCGGGAACTACTTCCGCTTCCTATAACGCAGAGTGGAAGAAGTCATTCCAGACCTCCATTTACATTGATGACTGTTATGTCCACGATGTCAACAATTCGTCTGTTTACAAGATGGCCGGAGGCATTAACTTCTTCGGTAATATCGATGACATTCTCGTAGAAAACTGTACTACGAAAAATTGTGATAACGAAGGAATCCGTAACGCAGGTCTTTACAACCAGAACAACAGTTGGCCTGCAACGTCAAAGGTTATATTCCGCAACAACTATATTGATGGATGCACCGGTGACGGTATGGTTATTTCTAATGTACTGGACAGTACCATTTCCGGTAATGTTGTTACAAATTGCGGGAAACCGGAATTAAGTGGTTCTGCCAACTATGCGGCACTCTGGCTTATCGGAGCAGAAAATACCGTGGTAGAGAATAATGAAGTATTTAATAACCCGTACAGATGTAATGATGGTGAGTCGTTCGACTTTGACCATCAATGTAAGGGGAGTGTTTACCAGTACAATTATACTCATGATAATGCAGGTGGAGTTCTTCTTACCATGGGATCCGTTGCCGATAGAAATATCTTCCGTTACAATATCAGCGTAGAAGACGGCGGTTATTATAATCCTCATCTGTTCTTCGGAGGACCCAGTGAAGGAAAAGCAACTTATTTTTACAATAATGTGTTTATGATTGCCCCAAATGTAGAGAGAATCTTTGATGAAGGCGGTGCGGTTAATTTCTATAACAATATCCTGATGTCTGTTAACGGTAATGTACCTAAGTTTGCAGGGGGTGCGATAACCGGCGGTATGATTAAGAATAATATTATTTATCCGCAGAATCTTCTGAATGGTTCATTCGGTGCTGCGGAAGTAACAGATAACTTCTTTGTGAATCCGCTGTTAGGCGGACCTGGAACCAAACCGGAAGGAATTATGGCAGATGCTGTAACCGAAAACGCTCATTTAGATCTGAGCAAACTGGAAGCATATAAGCTTCTTGAGGAATCACCTGCAATCAATGCCGGTGCAAAAGTGGAACTCCCGGCTGTCTTTGCGGCTGTCGGTGAGGCGGAAAAAGATTTCTTCGGCAATCCGATTAATGGTAAAACCGATATCGGTGTACATGAATGGAGTAATGATTCGCCTGAACTCACGGTAGCGGAAGTACTGCCCGCGTCTGTTGAAATCAGGGCGGAAAAGACAGAAATTGATCCGAAAGAGAGTCTGGCACTTCAGGCAGTGGTTGCCCCGGCGGATGCATGGGAATCTACAGTGATCTGGAGCTCTTCCAACCCGAAGGTTGCCACGGTGGACGCAAAGACAGGCGCTGTAACAGGCGTGCGCATGGGAACGGCAACTGTCAGGGCATCGGCGCTGGCGGATAAAACGGTTTACGGTGAGATTGAAATTACGGTAAATGATCTGGGTGAAGGTGTTTTGGCCGGATTTGATGTACATACGGAACGTGATTCTGTAAAGGCAGGAGAAAGCATCCAGCTCTCTGTTATCGGTGTGGACAGCAGGGGAGACAAGGTTGATTTGCCATCGGAAGATCTGGTGGTTACGTATCAAACCAGCGTGGGCACAGTGGATGAAACAGGTATGCTTACGATACCGGAGGATGCATCCGGCAAAGTTTCCGTAAGCGCGCAGGTAACCGTGCTGTCACAGCCCGATTTTGCGGAAAGCTTTGAAACAGAAGCTACTGCATTTGTCGGCGGCACATATAGCCTGGTAAGAACGGATGAACGTGCTCAGGATGGCGACTGGAGTATGAAAACCATGAATTGTAAAACAGATGATGACGCGGTCAAGACCTTCCTGGAACCCCGCCAGGGCACAGTCAGCATCTGGTTTTATGATACCGCAGATAAGACTGCCAGAAAGGCGGTTTCAGTTTCTCCCGATGGGACTTTGTATGCCTTGGGCGTATTTAAAGATGCGGGTCTCGACACATATGCTTACCGTATTGACGGTACTAACAAATGGAACGCTTCCAAAGTGGAACGCAGTACTGGTTGGCATGAATTTAAGTGGGAATTTTCAGATGAAGGTTTGAAGGTCTATATCGATGATAACTATCTGGAGAGGAATGCCGATGTAAAGAATTACACGAAGATCAGTATTCTTTCCCGTGGCGGCTGGTCTGAGAGTACCCATGACAACAATTTTGGTGTAGATCATATCCAGACATGGCTTGATGTAAAGTATGAAGCAAAGGAGCTTGGACTTACCGTCATTCCAAAAGAAGGCATGTTTTACACCACGTCGATCAAAGTGGAGCAGGAGCCGGATAAGCAGGCTTATCTTGTGGACGAAGAGTTTGAACCGGAAGGCATGAAGGTATCGGCGCTTCAAAAGGCAAGCCCGAGTGAAGCGGTGAGAACGGTTGAACTCGATCCGGCGGAACTGGAGTATGAGTACGATTTCAGTGAACCAGGTGTACAGACCGTAACTGTCAAATATAAAGAACTGAATGCGGATCAGGAGGAAGAAACATTTACAGCCAAAGTGAAGGTGGTTGTAACAGAAGAACCGATTGAGGAAGATTCGTATCACACTACATCGATCCGAGTGGACAGAAACCCGGATAAGCAGGTATATCTTGTGGATGAAGAGTTTGAACCGGAAGGCATGAAGGTATCGGCGCTTCAGAAGGCGAGCCCGAGTGAAGCGGTGAGAACGGTTGAACTCGACCCGGAGGAACTGGAGTATGAGTATGATTTCAGTGATCCTGGAATACAGACCGTAATTGTCAGGTATAGAGAAGTGAATGCAGATCAGAAAGAAAAAACATTTACGGCCAAAGTGAAGGTGACTGTAACAGAGGAACCGGTTGAGGAAGATTCGTATTATACCACAAAAATCAAAGTGGACAGAGAACCGGACAAGCTGGTTTATCGTGTCGATGATGAGTTTGAACCGAAAGGCATGAAGGTATCGGCTTTTGAAAAGGCAAGTCCGAGCAATGTGACAAGAACGGTTGAACTTGATCCGGAGGAACTGGAATATGAGTACGATTTCACTACGAGCGGGAAGAAAAAAGTAAAAATCGTTTATTATGGCCTGGACAAAAATCAGGAAGAAAAGAAATTTACGGCAGATTTGGCTGTAACGGTAGAGAAGTCCAGAACTTCTTCTGGAAGCGGGGGCAGTTCAAGTTCATCGGCTTCTGCCCAGGGAACCTGGAAGCAGGATGCATCCGGCTGGTATTTTACTTATAAATCCGGGGGATATGCTGCAGATAAATGGGAAAGCATCGGCAATAGCTGGTATTACTTCGATGCGGAAGGCTATATGGTTACCAAATGGCAGTATATTAATCATAACTGGTATTATCTGGATCCCATAAGCGGAGCGATGATTATAGGCTGGCATCTGGATGCGCAGGATGGTTACTGGTACTATTTAAGTCCTGTAACCGGAGAAGTAAAGAGCGGTTGGCAGCAGATAGGGGACAACTGGTATTATTTGAATGCGGAAGTACCAGAAGCGAGCTGGAAATATGACGAGGCATCTAAACAGTGGGGATATGAAAAACAGAATATATTACCGTATGGCGCGATGTACCGTGATACGACAACCCCGGATGGATATCAGGTGGACAGTAACGGTATCTGGATCAGGTAAAGAGACGTAAGGAACAGTTTTTAAGAAAGGCGGGCTGCAGCAGAATGATTGACGAATCAGTTATTCTGCGCAGCCTTGTTTTCATCTCGTTGAATAAAAAAGGACTATAAAGTATAATAAAAAGTATTTGATTAACATCAGGAGAGCATGGTATGGGGAAAAATAAAATTTTAAAATATATGCTTGCCGGGACAGTTGGCCTGATGGCGTTTTTTGCCCTTTGCTTTCTGTTTCATATAAAGTCTGCCGAAAAATCGGACATGGTATCGGATATCGGTCTGAACAGCGCCAGTGAGGAGAAAAATCCATCTGAGCCGCCGCTGCCTCTTCCAGAGGACGAAGTTATCGTTACAATAGACGGTTATCCGGTAAGCCGCGAAGAGTTTTCTCTTTTTATCCGGGACCAGCGTGCTGACGCGGCGCAGTATTTTTATACTGCATATGGCGCTGAAATGGAATCAGGATTTTGGACTGCAGAGTTTGAAGGACAGACGCCGTCTGATTACTGTAAGGAAAAGGCAATGGAAGAAATTGTCAGATACAAGACGGAACGCATCCTGGCATTTGAGAGAGGTCTTGTTGAATCGGTTGATTACAGCAATTTGATGGCAGACATGAAGTCCCTTAATGAAAAGAATGCAAATAGTATTGCGGCTGGTGAAGTCACTTATGGATTAGCTGCATTTGAGCCCTGGCAGTATCTCCTTTATATTCGTTCCGACTGTAATGCCAGGCTGCTCAAGGATGAAACGGAACGTCAGATTGACACGATACCGGAAGAGACTGTTCGGACACGCTACGAGGAAGACAAAGAAAATTATAGTAAAGGGTTTCGTGTGACCTATGAACGTCTGGAGGCCGATTCCTCTGTAGCGGGAATAGATTTGGAGACGGCTTTAGGGAAGGTGGCTGACAGGGCTTCCATGAAGGAAGAGAGCCTGGAAGACGCAGCGGCAGCGCTGAAGGTTCTGGTAAACTATTCAGTAAAGCAGGAAATCAGTTCTGAGAAACATGCAGGAAAGGATGATATCTGGGAGCAGTTTGTGCAGGAAGAGGTTATGATGCTCGAGCCGGGAACGATCTCCTCTCCATTACTTTTATCAGGCGATAAAGGCTGTCTGCTGCGCGGTATCGAGCGTACCACCCTGGGATATGATAGTTTTGAAGATGTAAAAAACAGTATAATTCATGAATATGCGCAGGAAGTGCTTCAGGCAACTTTAGAGCAGCGTGTAAAAGAAGCTTCAGTGGTTTTGGACGGCGATAAATATGAACAGATCATTGTTGAATGAACCAGACAGCTATGGGAAACTACTGCGGAAACACAACAGATGAAAATGGAGCAGAATAATGAAGAAGTTATTGCAAAACAGAACAGTAAAATTTAAGATCATGGTATATAACATCTGCATTATTTGCGTCATCGGCATCATATTCAGTGTTACAAATTATATGACAGCGAACAAAAAGACCATTCAGCTGGCTCAGAATTCCGTAGAGTACCATGTGGAGAGCATCTCCAGACATTATCAGGAGGTGTATGAGCAGATGGTGAACCTGGTACTTAACTGCGCCGAGCGGGAAATGTTTGATTTAAGCTCCCTGGGACAGTTGAATACCGTAGAGGAAAAGCGGAAAGGGCTGGACTATGCAAAGCTGGCCGCCAATTTCTGCGCTGTCACCGGATATGGGGATTACATCACAAGGCTGTCCATATTTGATGACAGTGATGTTCACATTTCGGCCGGGACGGCCTTAAGCAGTGTCGATGACGGGAGAAGAATTTGGAATTCGCCCTGGTTTGACCGGGAATTGAAGAAGGACATGTACAGCTACAGACTTGATCTGGTGGATTCCCCATTTTACAAGGAAGTAGGGATGGTGATTCCCATCATCTGTAAAAATTCCGGTTACAAAGACAGCGACTGGTCTGCACTTTTTCTGTCGCCGCGTCTCTATCTCGACCGTTTGAAGGAAGATGACAATGGAAATATAATGCTCGTGACTACATACCGCGGAGAGCGGATCGCCACGCTGCGGGAGCCTGAGGACCAGAAAGAGGAGAGCGACCGTTTGATCGATTCGGTTCTTCGGAGAGAGGAAAGCCGTGGAATCGAGCGATACCGGATGAACGGGGAGCCATGTCTGGTATCTTTTAACAAAGAGTCCCAGAGCGGAGTTGTGGTGATTGAAATCATGGATACGGCCGCCCTGAAAAATGACAGCCTGATGCTTCTGCAGACCGTCGGCCTGATCTTCCTTTCCTGTGTGCTCCTTGGAATTTCCATGTCGTTTCTTTTTACCAATGCGGTCAGAAAGCCGATTGACCGGCTGGTAAATCATGTGGGCAGAATTGCGAAGGGAGATTTCAGTCAGGAGGGATCCCTGGAAAGTCAGGATGAGATCGGACTTATCGGAAAAGCCGTAAATTCCATGAGCAGCCAGATTGAACAGCTGATGGATAAACGGTTGGAGGATGAAAAGGAAAAAAGCAGTCTGGAAATCCGGATGCTGCAGGCGCAGATCAATCCGCATTTCCTCTACAACACACTGGACTCGATTAAATGGATTGCCGTGATCCAGAAAAACAGCGGAATCGTGAAGGCGGTGACAGCGCTGTCCAAACTGCTTAAAAACATGGCAAAAGGGGTGGATGAGCGCGTTACGCTGAGAGAGGAACTGGATTTTGTCCGCGATTACGTAACCATTGAGAAGCTGAAATATGTGGAAATGTTTGATCTGGAGGTCGATATCGGGGAGGAGATGCTCTACGATGCACGAATCGTGAAGCTGACGCTGCAGCCGCTGGTGGAAAATGCGATTTTCAGCGGAATTGAGCCTGGAGGAAAGAACGGAACCATCCGGATCCACGCGTATGAGAAGGACAAGTGTCTCTGCATCGATGTGCGGGACGACGGAATCGGAATACCGGAAGAAAAGATACCGGAGCTGCTGAACCATTCGGAAAAGTTAAAAGGCGACCAGATGAGCAGTATCGGGATGCCGAATGTGGACAGACGGCTGAAACTGATCTATGGGGAAGAGTACGGACTTTCCGTGGAGAGCCAGGTGGGAGAGTACACACAGATTACCGTCAGAATTCCGCTGGAATACTGACAGAGACTTAAGGGGGAGTGAGCTTATGTACCGGATTATGATTGTAGATGATGAACCGTTAATTCTGGCGGGCATAGCCTCGCTTCTGAACTGGGAGGAGTACCAGTGCCGGATCGTAGGCAAGGCATCGAACGGGCAGCAGGCACTGTCCCTTCTGGATACGCTCCGGCCGGATATTGTGATTACAGACATCAAAATGCCGGCCATGGACGGAATCACCTTCATGAAGACAGCCATGAAAAACGGATGTGCGGCGAGCTTCATTCTCCTGACGAATTTGGAAGAGTTTTCTCTGGCCAAGGAAGCGCTGCATTTAGGGGCGATCGACTATCTGGTAAAGCTGGAACTCAGTGAGGACAGCTTGATCCAGGCTCTGGAGTGTGCCATAGAGCGGTGCAACATGAATTACCGCATGACACACCTTGCGGAAGAACCGCTGACCGTAGACGAGCGGATTCAGAACTATTTCCAGCGGGTTCTCATCTATAACACGGACGTGGAGGCGGAGGACGAGCTTTCCGGCCTGATCCGGGAGCGGTATCCCAGGCCGGCGCTGATGCTGATTAATTTTAACTACGGATTCGAGGGATTTTCTGAGGCATTTACGAGGGCCGACCAGAAAAAGGTCATGGGCTTCGCGGAAGATATTATAAACGGCATGGTAAAAGGATTCTTTGACAACAGCTGTGTTCTGCGGCGGGAGCAGAGCGGATTTGTCCTGGTGCTTTCGACGGAAGGGATTGATGATTTTAAGAAGGAAGCCAGCGTCATGAGCATAAAATTCCGCCAGGTCATGAAGGATTACTTCGAGGTTCCCATTTCCATTGCGGTGAGTCTGCCTGGAAGCGGCGTGGACGAGATCCAGGATCTGCTGTATCAGGCGATGAGCGCCATGAATCTGACTTTTTACGACAATTCCGGCGGCGCGGTGTTCTACTCGGCCATGTGCGAGGATAACTTAAGCCACAGCAGCAATTTCAACATTAATTTTCTGAAAAAGGACGTCACGGAAGCGATCCGCCAGAATGACTGCGAAGCCTTTAAAACCATAATGAATCAGATGATCCAGCTGTTTTCCGAGTGCAGGCCTTCCAGACAGCAGGCGGTGAACGCGTGCAATAATCTCTATTACTTTATCACCTCTCTGATTGAAGACTGGGGCGAACAGGACTTTCTTTACGCGGTGGACATTGTAGGCCAGTTAAACCGCATGGCCAATTTAAGCACGGTGCTTACCTGGCTCGAGGGCTTCCGGGATCAGGTGGTCAGGGCGCTGGAGGACCATCAGGAGGCGCGCAGGGATAAGCTGGTGGAACTGGCTCTTGAATACGTAAAGGAGCATTATCAGGAGAAGATTACGCTGAGCCAGGCTGCTGCAGCGCTGAATGTCAGCCAGGGGCATTTGAGCAGTACGTTTAAGAAGCAGATGGGGAAGAATTTCTCCGATTATGTGACGGAAATGAAGATAGAGAAGGCCAGGGAACTGATCGAATCATACCAGTATATGATGTATGAGATCTCCGACATGCTGGGCTTTGACACGCAGTACTACTTCAGCGCAGTTTTCAAGAAGATAACCGGATACACGCCGAAGGAATATGAAAATCTGGTGGTTAAAAAACCACTTTTGTAGTTTTTGGGGAGGATTATTATGAAAATCAGCAGGATTACGTCAGTCCTTTTTTTGCTGGCTGTCGTAGCCGCAGGCGCCGCGGGATGCAGCCTCGGCAGAGATATGACGGCCGGCAGCGGCAATGTGGCAGAAGGAAGGAGCGCGGCAGACAGGACAAAGGAGGGACGCGTGAAAATAACGGTGTCCGTCTGGGACAATGCCAATTCTCCCCAGTTTCAGGCGATGGCGGATGCATTTATGAAGAAAAATCCGGAGATTGATGTGGAACTGCTCGATATCCAGTCGGATGAATACAACAATAAGCTGACCGTGCTGCTGGCGGGAAATGAGTCTGATCCGGATGTCATTATGATCAAGGACGCGGATACGCAGATATCCATGAGGGAAAAGGGACAGATTCTCGATCTGACCAGCTACATTGCCAGGGATGGCGTGGATTTAAGCATCTACAACGGCGCGGCAGACCAGCTTCAGATGGAGGGAAAGCAGTATACGCTTCCATTCCGGCAGGACTGGTATGTGCTGTTCTATAATAAGGATTTATTTGACGCGGCAGGGGAAGCATATCCGGCGGACGATATGACATGGGACGAGTATGAGAAACTGGCGGAGAGGATGACGTTTGTGAGGGACGGCGGAGTGATCTACGGAACGCACCATCATACGTGGATGGCGCTGGTCTCCAACTGGGCGGTGCAGGATGGGAAACATACGCTGATGAGTGAGAATTACGCGTTCTTAAAGCCTTATTATGAGCAGGCTCTCCGAATGCAGGAGGAGGGCGTCATGCAGAACTATGCCAATCTGAAAATAAGCAATATCCACTACACCAGTGTCTTTGAACAGCAGCAGTGCGCCATGGTTCCTATGGGAACCTGGTTTATTGCAACGTTGGTTCAGGACCGGAAAGCGGGTAACTTTGATTTTAACTGGGGAGTGACGAGAATTCCGCATTCGGCGGGAATACCGGCAGGAAGCACGGTTGGATCAGTCACCCCGATCGCCGTCAATGCGAAATCCGATGTGCCGGACCAGGCCTGGGAATTCGTCCGGTTTGCCACCAGTGAGGCAGGGGCCGAGGTTCTGGCCGATAACAGCGTGTTTCCTGCCATCACCACCCCGGGCGTGGTGAGCCGTCTGGCTTCCATCGAGGGATTTCCGGAAGACGGAAAGGCAGCTCTTTCCGTGACGAATTTTGTGTTCGACCGCCCGGTAGATGCGAAGATGGCAGCGGTGCGCAAGGTAATTGAGGAAGAGCACGACGCCATCATGATCGGGGAGGAAGACATTGATACTGGCATTGCCAACATGAATGAAAGGGCGGAGGAGGCCAGAAGCAGATAGCCTCTCCGCGGGAGTCCGGCTTGCCGGACTCTCTATTACTCGCTTATGGTACAACCCGGATCCAGGTCGGAGAGCCGGTTCACCCATGCGCCTTCCGGCTTCGGCACCCGGTATCCGACACGGAGAAGCGGATCACCGGTTCGTTCCATCCAGTTTTCCAGGCGCAGCCACAGATCATCATATATATCTTTGCAGTCATTGCTGTTCACCAGGTTCTTCCGCTCCAGCGGATCTAAGGCCAGGTCGAACAGCATTTCACGTTCATGGGTCTGACACAGCAGTCCGGCGTCTATCATGTCCTCCTTGCTGGGCGAGGCGTCTATATTGGCCGGAACGTATCCGTTGTGGCAGTCAAAATACCGAATCAGCTTATATCGGCTGGTACGGATACAGCGCATGGGCTCATAGGCCGCGTGATAGGTGACTTCTGCAAAAACCTCGCTGTTGATCTCCTGCTCCGGGTCCGTAAACAGCCCGGCAAAGGAACGTCCCTGAAGGTAGTCCGGTTTTCTTATCTCAAGCATATCACAGATCGTGGGATATACATCGATCTGGGAGATCAGAGAATCGCTGACCTTTCCCGCCGCCAGGTTTCCTGCGAATTTCATGATCAGCGTCACGCCGATCCCGGTATCGTAACAGTTGCATTTCATAAATGGAAAGGCGATTCCATGGTCAGTCGTGAAGATGATAATGGTATCATCTTCACGACCGGAACGCTTCAGTGCATCCAGCACGACACCGACCGAATCATCGGCGATTTTTGCGGAATACATAAAGTCGGCCATGTCCTTCCGATTCTCCTTCGTGTCCGGTATGGTCATCGGAGGCTTCACGTAATCCGGATTCACAAAATCATCGGGCGCCTCCGGATATCGCCGGTGAGTATTGATAAATCCCACGGACATAAAAAATGGTTTGTCTTCCTGATAATTCAGCAGATAGTCAGCCGCATGAGTACTGGCGGCGGTGTCTCTGAGGATAAACTCCGAATGGTGGCAGTCCTCATCAAACCAGTAGTCATACCCCAGCATGGAAGGCTCAGGCGCCTCGTGCTGAACACCGAACAGGCAGGTATGGTAGCCCTGATTTCGGAGGAAATTTGACAGATGTGTATCGTAACAATCCATCTGAAATCCTCTCTGTGCCAGCCCAAGCATATTGGTACTGTGAGGAGACTGTCCTGATAGCAGTCCAACCCGGCTGGGAGAACAGGTGGGGGCAGCGCAGTAGGCCTGACGGAACAGCGTTCCTTCCTGTGCAAGCTTCATCAGATTCGGCGTCTTTACAGCTGCGCCGAACGGCTCTAAATAGCGGCCGCTGTCATGGGTATGTAAATATAGAATGTTTTTTTTCACAGAATACTCCTTTCAAATGTTTTTTCATCCGTTTTTTCAGCCTTTGACGGCTCCTGCTGAGACACCGCCTACAATATACTTCTGGCCGAACACAAAGATGATGAGAACCGGCAGGGCGGTCAGAGTGATGTCCGCACTCACCAGGTTCCAGCTCTGCTCAAATTGGCCGAAGAAATTGTATACAGCCAGTGTCATGGGCCATTTCCCGGAATTGTTCATAAAGTAAAGCGGCATGGAAAAGTCATTCCAGATCGCCATAAAATTTAAGATTCCCACGGTGACGATGGTTGGTTTCATCAGCGGAAAGATAACGCTGGAAAACAGCCTCATGGGACCGGCTCCATCGATGACAGCCGCCTCGTCAATCTCTCGTGGAAGCGTTTCCACGAAGCCGAACATGAGAAACAGCGCCAGCGGAATATTCATGGCCACATAGAGGAAGATAAGCCCGTACCGGGTGTTAATAAGCGCGGTGGCCTTCATGATCTTCATGAGCGCCACATTGTTTACCGGCATGGCGATTCCCAGCACAATGAGATAGTAAATAACCCGGTGCAGCCGGCTGCGGTTCCGCGACAGCACATAGGAGGCCGCGGAGACAACAGCCAGAATCAGAAGTACGCTGAATGTCGCATACAGAGCGCTGTTAAAGAAGGATGAAAGCAGTTTTCCGCGTTCGATCACGGTGGTATAGTTCTCAAACATGAATTTTTCCGGCAGAGTCAGCGTCATGACCATGGATTCTTTCTGTGATTTGAAGGAATTTACCAGAACTACCAGCATGGGTACCAGGACAATCAGGCTGGCCATCCATGCCGCCAGATTGGCCAGTACGGTACAGAGTCTCTTTTTCATTGTTCCACCTCCTTGTTGCCCACTGCTTTTAAGATGAAATAGGAAATCATCATGACAAATATAAAGAGAAGGCTGGAAAGCGTGGTGCCCATGGCGTAATTGCCCTTGGAAAATTCGCTGTAAACCGCCGTGTTGATAACGCCTGTAGAATTGCCGGGACCGCCGTTGGTCAGGCTGTAGATTAAGTCAAATACGCGAAAGCCGTAGGTGATGTTTAATACGGTCACGCTGATAATTACGTTTTTAAGGAGCGGGAGCGTCACATACCGGAATTTGCTCCAGAAACCGGCGCCATCCAGCTCCGCCGCCTCGTAATAGGTAGAGGATATGGAATTCAGTCCGGCGATGACCACCATCATCACGTATCCCGTACCTTTCCAGGCATCAACGGCAAAAATTGATTTAAATGCAAAATTCAAGTCTCCCAGCCAGTTCTGGGCCAAAAAATCGAGCCCGATGGCTTTTAACGTGATATTGATAAAGCCGCGGCTGGGATGGAGTATGTTCTTAAACACCAGGCCGATGATCAGAAAGGACATGACCTGAGGAAGAAACACCAGCATCCGGTGCATGCTTTTCATCTTTACCATCCTGCTGGTGAGCAGGATGGCCAGAGCGATTCCGAGCGTGGTCTTGGTGATGGAGCTTATCGCAGTAAATACAAAGGTATTTTTGATAAACATCCCGTAATTTGTACCGCCCTCAAAAACCTTTAAGTAGTTTTTCCAGCCTACGAAGTTTACTTCGCTGCTGTAAGCATTCCAGTCCGTAAAGGAATACCCGATTCCCATAATGCCCGGCAGAAAAAACAGACCGAGATAGAAGATGAGTGCGCCAAGGGTAAACCAGGTTGGATATAGTTTATTTGTCTTCATAGGCCCTCCGATTTATTCCCAGGCCGGGTCTTTCTGCAGTTCTGCCTGCTCCGCCCGTCTTCTGGAGATGCTTTCCATCACCTGATCCGATGTCATGGCTCCTGTATACATGGCTTCGATATCTTTTCCCGTATCCATAAACTGGGGATCAATATATTTTACGCCTACCTGCATGATGGTTCCTCTTTCCAGGGAATCGATATATTTGTTGAATTCATCAGGGTAAGAAGGTGTGATCTCCGGCCAGCAGAGTCCCATTTCCTCCGGATTGTTGTCCTGTCTGTACTGTAAATTCTCCGGTCTGGCGAGGAAACGGAAAAATTCCAGAGCATACTCGACGTTTTCACTCTTATTATTGATAAAGTAGGCGGCGCTGGAGGCATTGTTTGCCAGCACGTCATTGTCGCCAAACGGCATCAGAAAGATACCGATCTGATCCTTCATCTCCGGATACGCCTCTTCCACCTGTAAAGCAAAGCCGGGAGCCGCCAGATACATGGCCGCTTTTTCTGTTCCAATCTCGTCCTTTGCCGCGTCTACGGTATTGCTCAAGTAATCTTCACCGTAATATCCCAGGTCTGCAAATTCTTTCATCTGGTCTAAGATGGTTTTCATCATAGCCACGTCCTTGATGTCTTTTTCGTTATTGTTTAACGCGTCGTATAAGCCGGGTTCCAGCTTTTCAAAGTAAGGTCCGCTGCCGTAGAGCGGTACGCACTGATGCCATGCGCTCTGTGTCGCTTCGTAAATCGGGATAGTCCCGGAATCCTGAATTTTCTGGCAGACTGTTTTAAACGCTTCATAGGTGGCAGGAATCTCCAGCCCCAGATCGGCGAATATCTTTTTGTTATAATTATAGAAATTCAGCTTTGGCTCTGCAAAACGGATGGCATAGATTTTATCGTCATAGGACACGCACTCTTTCGCGTAATCTGCCATGCGGTCCACCCATTCCTCGCCGCTTAAATCCACGCAGGTCTCGTCCGGGCGGACACGGGAGTAAAGGCTTAAGGGATCGGCGTCCACGCAGAAGATATCCGGTGCCTCTCCGGAGTCCAGTTTTACTTTTAAAAGGTCGCGCCACTGGGCGTCCGGAGAGACCTGGAAGTCGATTTTGATACCGGTTTCCTCCTCGAACTGGCCCGCCAGATCCTGAAGGACTCCGCAGGAGGGGATACCGGACTGATGGGTTCCAAATGAAAGCGTCACGTTTTTCGTTTTGTTGGAAGCGGCTGCTGTGCCGGCTGCCGATGATGTCTGGTCCGTACTCTTTTCCGCCGTATGACTGCCGCAGCCGGCCAGACAGGATACCCCAAGGGCCATCGTTAACAGTAGTGCAATTTTTCTCTTCATAGCAATCCTCCATTTGATTCTTGAAAGTTTTTTAGTAGCTTTTTACTATGTTCTATAGTACAATAACTAGAAATAAAACAACATGCACAAAATAGTTTTGCCCCTTGTATTTTTTTGACGCCACAGGAGGAGTTATGAAACGTAAAGTACCATCCCTGCAAAAATCGCTGCCGCGGTATTATTTCCTGGTAATCTTTGTGATCTTTACCGCAATGCTGACCGCATTTTATATTTATTATACAAAAAATTTAAGAGCCAGCGAATATCTGAATCTCCAGAATGTCTGTGATTCTGCTTATTCCAATATGGAACAGGAGATTGAGAAGATGTCCACGGTGTCCCTAAACACGATCTATTCCAAAGACATTCTGCCCGGGATCCGGGGAATTCATGTGGATCAGCTGGGGACTCAGCAAACCTATACCCAGGTACAGGCCATCTATAATTCCATATCTGCAATGATCGGCCCGCAGCAGACGGTCGCCCAGATCAATCTCTATCATAAAAATGGCTTTTCCGTAGGCACCGGTTTTTATACGTACAACAAGAAGATCAATCTGGAGGAAAAAAGCTGGTACAGCGACGTATTGGCGGAAAACGGATACAAGATCATGAGCACTCCACAGCCAATCTCCCATTTCATACCGACAGCGGCAATTCCCTATGAACCGTATTACATTTCTCTGACCAGACTTTATTTTGACGATGTCCATCAAATGGAGGGAGCGGTGGAAGTCTTGCAGAAATGTGACACCTTTTTCAGCTTTATCGACCGCCTTACCACGGCAAACCCGTCTCTCAGCCTTCTGATTATGGACAGGAACGGGGAACTCATCTATCCTGTGGACGAGCGTGGCGAAGAGACGGCCCATTTAACCGCAGTACTGGAGGAAAAACAGGATATTCCAGCAGGCCGGACGGTTCATGTCAGGGATGAGAACGGGAGGAAGAATGCGTTGCATCGTCAGACTGTGAAATCCGTAGGATGGCAGATATACGTCTTCGAACCGGACAGCGTCATAACCAGGTCCCTGGCTGCACCGACGTTTCTGTTCCTGGCTGTGCTGATTGCGGGGCTTCTTCTTACCATGGCCGTCTGTTTCTCCATTTCCCGCAGAATTCTGCAGCCTGTGGGTGAGCTGACGGAAACCTTTGAGACACTGGTGCTGGATGATGTATTTTCCCATACCATCGACACCGTCTCCCTGCCTCAGAGCCATTACGAGGAGATACAGACGCTGATCACTTCCTTTAGGAACATGTATAACAAGATGAACGCCTCCACCATGGAGATGCTGAAATCGCAGGAAAATGAGATCCGTGCCAAGGAGATCGCCACCCAGTCTATGATGAAGCCTCATTTTCTCTATAATAATCTGGCCAATATCAGTGTTATGGCGGAGGAAAACATGAACCAGGAGATCATCACGCTGACGGAAAATCTCTGTGACTATCTGCGGTATACATCGACGGGAAGCGAGATCCGCGTGCCGGTCAGCGATGAGTTTTTGTATACACAGAAGTATTTAGCCTGTATGAACGTCCGCTACAGGGGGCGGCTGACCTGTGATTTTACTTTAGATGAGCGGATGGGGGAGATCCAGATTCCCAAGTTAAGTCTTCAGCCCATCATAGAGAATTCTCTGAAATATGCGTTCATGAAAAAGCCGCCCTGGCACATCACTGTGCGGGGATATTTGGACGAGGAAGCCGGAAAGTGGCTGATCAGGATCACGGACAACGGTGTGGGCTTTACCGGGGAAGAGCTTAAGGAACTGACTCGTACCCTGGAATCCATTCGGGATTCCAAAGACATCACCCGCCTGAAAATAGGGGGTATGGGACTTCAAAATGTATATCTGCGGCTTCTGCTCCAGTACGGTCCGTCTGCCAGTCTTACGGTAGAGAACGATCCGGAGGGAGGAGCCTGCATCACGATGGGAGGAAGCATTGCAAATGTCAGAAACAGCTAATAGAAAACAGTATGACGTAGTGGTCGCGGAGGACGAACTTCTTATTCTGGAAAATTTGGTGAAGAAAATTAATTCTATGTCCCTGCCGTTTTGTGTCAAAGGCGCTTTCGAGGATGGGGACAGCGCTCTGGAATTTATAAAAAGCAACCATGTGGATCTGGTCATCACCGATATCAAGATGCCCTTTATGAACGGTCTGGAACTGTCGCGTGTCCTGCACGCCTCGTATCCGTCCATCAAAATTCTGATTATCAGCGGATATAACGAGTTTACCCTGGCCCAGGAGGCCATCGAATACCAGGTGAAGGGATTCCTTTTGAAGCCCATCAGACAGGAACAGTTAGAGCAGGCGCTCACAAAGCTGCTCATTGAGCTGGACAGTGAAAATGATACGTTTCAGGCCAGTGTGCCGGAGCACTTAAAAACCATGGGGAAGGAGGAGATTGCGGGCTGTGTGGAGAAGTATCTGAAAGAGAATTTCCAGAAACAGATCTCTATGGGAGATATCTCGGATAAGCTGGGATTTGCCCCGGATTATTTAAGCCATCTGTTTAAGAAATACCACGATGAGTCTCCGGTCCGGTATCTGACCTCCCTTCGCATCAATTATGCGAAACAGCTGCTGATACGCCAGCCGGATTTTGACGTGGCAGTGATCGGGGAGATGTCCGGTTACCCGGACCCGGTCTATTTCAGCAAGGTATTTAAGAAGAATACGGGGATGTGGCCGAGCCAGTACCGGGCAGAAGGGGGGTGCCAGAGATAGTACGCTCTGGCAGCCCCCGAGTTTTCAGGGATGTGGAATATCATTTTCCAGTTCCCATATATGTCGATCTCTTCGAAAGACGAGACAGGTAGCTGCGCCCAGAATACCCAACAGGCAAAACAGCGCCGCCGCTCCGGAGCCCTTTCCGGTTCCAAACATCACCGCCGGAAGATCTCCTGGCTGCTGCGATGCCATGAGCGGTTCAAACACCCGGTCCACCAGCAGTCCGCCGAGTAAGTATCCCACCGGTATGGTGAAGAACTGCAGCGTATTGCGGGCGGAGTAGACGCGTCCCTGCATGGTCAGCGGGATCCGTGAACGGAACAGCACATCCATGTTTGCATTCATAAAGGGAATGCAGATCCAGGCCAGAATGGCGCCTGCGCACCAGACCCAGGGCTGTCTGCCGAAGGCCAGAAAGAAGTTTTCCGTGCACATGGCGATCAGCAGGGAATTGCAGATAACCCGGACCCTGCTTTTGGGCGGATGGCAGAAAAATACCAGCAGACTTCCGGCCAGATTGGCCACGCCCGTGCAGGCGTTTACCATACCGAGTGCGATTCTGCTCCCCCCGTTTCTGGAAAGAATCATGGCGGGCAGCGCGGCGTTGTACATGGACGCGGTTAAGTTGATGGCCGCCAGAAACAGGATAAGATTCAGAATACCCCGGTTCCTTTTCAGGTATTTGAGGCCTTCTTTTGCGGAAGTCAGCACAGATTCTTCCCTGTTTCCGTCCGCCTCCGCCTGTGGGATCGTAATAAACCATGCCAGCGTAATGAATGCAGTGGAGAACGTGATCAGGTCGAAGGCCAGCACCGCGTCGATTCCTGCAAAGGAAAATACCATGGTGGCCAGTACCGGTGTGAGAACCGTAACCAATGAATTAGAAAAGGCCCGCAGTCCGGATACGCGCTGGTACTGTTCCCTTGGAGTCAGAAGGCTGACCGCCACATCAGATGCGGGCTGCTGAAGCGTATTCATCAGGCCGTTTAACGCGTTCAGTATGTACAGATGCCACAGCGCCAGATTCTCCGTTTTCAGCAGGATCAGGATCAGCAGTGTGGTTGCCGCCGCGAAGCTGTCGCAGACCAGCATGGTGCGTTTCTTGTTCCACCGGTCGCTTAAGGCCCCGGCGAAGATGGAGAGAAGCACATAGGGCGCGTAGGAACAGATGGAGAGCAGCGCAGTGGTCAGTGCAGAGCCATTCTGCTGGTAGGACCAGACGACGAGCGCGTAACTGGTCATGGAACTGCCAAGTGCAGAAAATGACTGGGTCACCCACAGGATCAGGAAGGTATGAAGCCCTTCGAAAAGAGTATGTAATTTTTTATTCATGACTTTGCTCCTTTTAGCGTATTTTTTGTTTTACGTTAAAATGCAAAGTCTGTCCGGACGAACCGATTGTTTATCTCCATGAAAGTACGTCCGTAATTCAGACTTTGCATGGAGCAGTATCAATACAGAGTTTCATAGCCCGCGCCTCCTTTCGTAACAGGATTATCCATGGCCATGGAGGCCATGTGCTGTTAATTTACCATATTACAAAGCAGGAAGCAAGGAAGATTCGTTAAAATGCTTCTTGACGGAAAATCAAGTATGGAGTAGCCTGATAGGTAGACGTAGTGGAAGCGGCAGGACCAGGAGCGGAGGCAGGACCAGGAGCGGAGGCAGGACCAGGAGCGGAGGCAGGCCTATCAGAAATGGAGGAAATGGGATGAGGAATACGGAAATCGATCATGGAAAAGTGTTTGACTGGGGCCGGGCATCGGCTGATTATGCGAAATACAGAGACATTTATCCCCAAGAGTTTTATCAGAAAATTCTGGATCTGGGGCTGTGCCAGGCCGGGCAGAAGGTCCTGGACCTGGGGACGGGCACGGGAGTCCTTCCGCGGAACTTGTATCAGTACGGAGCGGATTTTACCGGTATCGACATCTCGGAGAATCAGATCGGGCAGGCGAAGAAGCTGGCGGAAGAGGGACGCATGAATATACAGTTCCAGTGTGTCCCGGCTGAAAAAGCCGGATTTACGGACGGCGCCTTCGATGTGGTGACCGCCTGTCAGTGCTTCTTCTACTTTAAGCACGAAGAACTGGCGCCGTTGATTCACCGCATCTTAACGGAGAACGGAACATTTGTGATTCTTTATATGGCGTGGCTTCCGTTTGAGGATGAAGTGGCTGGAAAGAGCGAAGAACTGGTCCTAAAATACAATCCGAAATGGACCGGATGCAGGGAAAGACGGCATCCGATTGAAATTCCCGAAATTTATGAGGAGTACTTCACAATCGGTGAGCAGACGATGTTCGATGTGTCCGTTCCCTTTACGAGAGAGAGCTGGAATGGGAGAATCAGGGCATGCCGGGGGATCGGAGCCTCCCTTACCACTGAGGAGACAGAACGCTTCGATCAGGAACACAGAGACCTGCTGAACCGGATTGTGCCGCCGGAGTTTGAGGTGCTGCATTACGCGGCCATGGCGGTTCTGCATAAGAAATAAAAAATAAGAGATAAGAGAAAGAAGATTACATCAGGAAGACAGGGGAAGAGAGTATGACAGGCCGGGAGAAACAGTACTTATTTACAAACAGCGATTTGAAACGCCTGATTGCGCCGCTCATTGTGGAGCAGATTCTGGCGGTGACCGTGGGCATGGTGGACACGATGATGGTCTCCAGCGCAGGCGAGGCGGCCACATCAGGCGTATCCCTGGTGGATATGATCAACAACCTGCTGATCAATGTGTTCGCGGCGGTTTCCACCGGCGGCGCGGTGGTGTCATCACAGTTTCTGGGACAGAAAAACCGGAAGCGGGCGTGTGAGGCGGCGGATCAGCTGATGATGATCACGGGGCTTATCTCCATTGTGATCATGGTGGGGGCGATTTTGTTCCGGCACGGACTTCTGAGGCTTTTGTACGGCGGGATTGCGGATGACGTGATGAACAACGCGCTGATCTATCTGATACTGTCGGCGCTTTCCTATCCGTTTCTGGCGATTTATAATTCCTGCGCGGCGCTGTTTCGCTCTATGGGAAATTCCCGGATTTCCATGCAGGCGTCCATCGTCATGAATATCATCAATGTGGCGGGAGATATTCTGTTTATATTCGGATTCCATTGGGGCGTGGCAGGTGCGGCGCTGGCTTCGCTGATCAGCCGTATGACGGCATGCGTCATTCTGGTTATCCGCCTGCATAATACGGGGCTGGAGATTCATGTCAGCTTTGGACGGCTTCGCTGGAACAGCGGAATGATCGGAAAGATTCTTCATATCGGGATTCCTGGCGGAATCGAGAACAGCATCTTCCAGCTGGGACGCGTACTGGTCGTCAGCATCATCGCCCTCTTTGGCACGACACAGATCGCGGCCAACGCGGTCGCCAACAACCTGGATGGAATGGGAGTCCTTCCGGGACAGGCCATGAATCTGGCTATGATCACAGTGATCGGCCGCTGTGTGGGTGCTGGCGATTTCGAGCAGGCGGAATATTACACTAAGAAAATGATGAAGCTCACGTATCTCATCAGTGGACTCTGCTGTCTGGGCGTGATTCTCACCATGCCGCTCACCATGAAACTGTACGGCCTTTCGGAGGAAACCCTTAAGCTGGCGGCGGTGCTGGTGCTGATCCATGACGGATGTGCCATTATTCTGTGGCCGGCGTCATTTACCCTGACGAATGTACTGCGGGCAGCAAACGATGTCAAATTCCCCATGTGCATCTCCATCCTGTCCATGGTGATCGTGAGGCTGGGAGCCGGTTATCTGCTGGCCGTCGGCCTCGGGCTGGGAGCCGTCGGCGTGTGGTGCGCCATGATCCTGGACTGGGTGGTTCGTGTGATCTGTTTTGTGGGACGGTACCGGAGCGGGAAATGGAAGACGTTTTATCGGGCGGCGTAAGGCGAGAAATGAGAGATGGAATTAAGCAGACGGAGGAGATTGCGTTATGAATGCGTTTATTGAGAAAAAGGTCCATGAATTGTACTGGGACTGCGATGTCAACTGTGCCAGGACCATGCTGATCTGCCTGGGCGAGCTGTTCGGAGTGACATATGAGCCCCAGACGCTGAACGCCGCTGTCGGCCTTCACGGCGCAGGCGGTTATCGGGCGCAGTGCGGCCTGGTGGAAGGCAGTCTCATGTTTGCCGGAGTTTATTTAAATGGGCTTGGCTGGGAGGAGGAGCGGATTATTTCCGCCTGTTACCGGTTTGCGGAAGCATTTACCGGCGAGTTCGGATCCCTGACATGCTTCGATCTGCGTCCGGGCGGATTTTCACCAGATGATCCGCCTCACAGATGCGAAGAGCTGACCTGCCGGGCGGTGGAATTTACATATGAGTTTATGAGGCGCTTTAGACAGGAATAAAATTTTAGAAATGGGGGCTGATATGAAAAGTAAGGGAAAAGACAGTTTTACGGGGCATCTGCTATTCTGGTGCATTGTTATTGTTTTTGCCGCTGCATATATGATTAATTTGAAATTGCCTTTAAATAACAGTAATTATACAACAAGGATATGGGGGTGGGCTGAATGCGGTGTTTGCATTCTTGCTGTCATTGGAATCGTGAAAACACGGTACTTTAGCATTTCCAGGGTGATAACTGCGTTTATCCTGGGAGGTATTTGTTACTTTTCCATTCTGCTCAACGTGAATTTTACCACTGCGGTTTCGACGGCATTACCGGTCATCATTTGCTATTATGGTGGATGCGCTTATTTTTCTAAGTGCGCTGGGAGAGAAGAGGTTTCTCGTTTCGATTTTAAGACGTATTTGAAACAGATTTGTCTGGGACTGTGTCTGGCATTGCCATTTGCAGCCGTTAACACTGCTTATTTTGTATTGCAGGGAGGGATTCAGTTTATATCCCCTCTGAATGCTGCGGTGGAGGCACTGAATCCTGGCATATCAGAAGAGATAATTTTTTCGTTTTGCTGTTCTTGGTTTTTGCTCGTTCTATTTAAAAGAACGTATGTCGGAGTGTGCCTATACAGTTTACAGCTGCATTCTCATGGTAATACCGCATAGTCTGATTCATCTTCCGGATGCGATTCTTGAGTCACCCGCGTCAGCGCTGTTTCTTTTTATTACTACATGCCTGATTTTTGGGCTGCCGATGGCTGTTCTTATGAAGAAGAAAGGACTTCGATCGGCGGCTGCCTTTCACTGGTGCATTGATTTTATGAGATTTTTATTTGGCTATTAGATGCACGTGTATATCGTTTGTCGCGGATTGGCGGAAGAAAGCTTTATACAGGTTTAATATTAAGTGAAATATAAAAATGGTTTCCGGAGTGACAGGCTCCGGAAACCATTTTGTTATAAGACAGGGCAGTGAGTTTTCGCTTCCGCTGTCTTTTTTGCGTGCAGATGGCGGGAATGAATTTTCAAACACGCTCTGATATTCAAACACGCTCTAGTATTCAAACACATAAGAATCCATCGTCTGGCTGTTGTTGATCAGCGCGTCGCTGCTCAGCTTCTTCTGTCTCAGCGCCTTGTCACTCTTCAGGAGGGCGCTGTAGATGATATCCGTTACATAGAGATACATCAGATTATCGGAAAGCGCCGTGGTGTTATTAGCGATCAGCTTGTCCGACACGATGAATTTGTAATCCGCGATATCGTTCAGCTTCGGGGAATCTACGCTCGTGATGGTCAGGTTCTTCCCGCCTCGGTCAATGGATGCGTTGGCCGCCTGATAGATATCCTTCATCATAATGCTGCGCGCAATGAAGATGGATAAGTCACCGGGCGATGTGCCTGCGACCTGGAGACTGATGCTTAAGGGGTCGGTGTACTCTTTGGCACGGATCCCTGCAAGCTCCAGCTTATAACGGAACTCCCTGGCGGCGAATGTGGTGTTGGCCAGGGCGTATAAGTTTATATTTTTTGCATTTTTGATCATTTCCGCGGCCTTAAATACCGTGCTTTCGTCCAGGAGGGCCGCCGTGTTATTTAACATGCTCCGGTAGTCGGAGGTGACGGAGGCGATAAAGTTCCCGCCGGAGGAGGGCGTCTCCTGAACCATGTTATTGTAGAAACTTTCCTGGGCCAATGCGATCTTTAATCCATTGAATCCTTTATATCCCAGCTTTTTGCAGAAGCGGTTGATGCTGGCCTCCGAAGTGCCGGTTTCATCCGCCAAAGCGGTGATTGTCGTGGTAAGAATCTGTTCGGCGTGACCTATAACGTACTGGCTGATCGCGTTCTCGCTCACAGTGAAGTTGGGCTGCATGGAGATGATTTTAGAAATAACGGTCGATACCATAAAATCCTCCTTTTTTCGTTATTACAGTATACCTTTCCCACTAAACTCGTGAGGGACCTCGTTAAGTGGTCAGGTATGACTCGCACTAAGCTTGAAAGGACCTCGCTAAGTGCTCATAGTATACCATATTTGCAAAATATTTGCAAATAATGATTGGAGATGAAAATATAAATCAAGTATATTGACAGCTAATGAAAATGATGATAGTATAAAACCATAAAAATAACGGCAGTACTAACAATAAAATGACAAATATGCACAAAATTAACCAAAGATAAATGAAAAAAGTGATTTGTAATGGAAAATGCTTTCAGAACTGCTGTTATGATTACAGGAAAGGAGAAAGTATGAAGGAGTTTGGCTATGAGAAACAGTACGATGTGATTGTAGCTGGAGGAGGGGTCTCCGGTACCGTGGCTGCCATCGCGGCCGGCCGTCTGGGAGCGGATGTCCTGATTATTGAAGAGGGCGCGTATCTGGGTGGGGCTCTGACCGGATGCGGCGTCGGACCCATGATGACGTTTCACGCAGGCGAGAAGCAGGTGATCCGCGGCATCATGGAGGAGATCGTAGAGCGGCTGAAAACCGACGGATATTCCACAGGCCATATTTACGACACGATGCAGTACATCAGCTACCTGACACCATTCAACTCGGAAGGCCTTAAGGTGGTGCTCGATGAGATGACGGCGGAGGCGGGATGTACAGTTCTGTTCCATACGTTTATCGGAGGCGCGGTATGCGGGGAGGGGAAGATCGAGTCACTCACCGTGTGTAATAAGGACGGAATGCACAGTGTATCGGCCAGGGTATACATAGACGGAACCGGCGACGGCGATGTGGCCGCGTTTGCGGGGGCGCCCATGACAAAGGGAAGAAAATCCGACGGCGCTGCCCAGCCCATGACCATGAATATGAAGTATTTGAATGTGGACACGGAAGCGATCAAGGAACATATCAGAACGCATATCGCCGATTTTTCCCGTCATCAGGGTAATGAGGAGCTGATGGACACCGTAAGCCGTTTTTCATTCTGCGGGTTCCAGGATGAATTCCGGGAGGCCCGGGAGAGAGGGGAACTGGAGATCCGGCGGGAGGATGTACTCTGTTTCGAGACGGACCGCCCGGGAGAGTACATCGTCAATACCACTAGAATCATCGACCACGACGCTGTGAATGCGGCCAGCTTAAGCGACGCGGAGGTGACGGGAAGACGCCAGTGCAGACAGCTGGACCGGTTCCTTCGCAGACACGTTCCGGGCTTTCAGAATGCGGTTCTGGAATTTACTGGCCCCCGGGTGGGCGTGAGGGGATCCAGACAGCTTTCCGGTAAGTATACTCTGACAGCGGAAGATATTCTGGAGCGGAGAACCTTTGACAGCGTCATCGCCCATTCCGCGTATCCCATCGACATTCACAATCCCAAGGGCGTGGGGACGGACAGCCGCTTCCTCTCGGAAAAGGGAACGTACTACAGCATTCCGTATGAGACGCTGTACTGCGAGGAGATTAAGAACTTACTGGCAGCAGGGCGGTGCATTTCCGCTTCTTTTGAGGCGCAGGCGGCTATCCGGACGACGCCGACAGCCGGAGCCCTGGGACACGCGGCAGGAGTGGCGGCGGCCCTGGCTGCTAAAGGGGACGGAGACGTCTCCAAAGTCAGCAGAAAAGAGCTGCAAAAACAATTGAAGGAACAGGGCGCATATCTGGATTTGTGAAAAAAGTAATGGAAAATAAAAAAACATATTAAAAAAGTAATGAATGAGGAGGATTTTTCAGATGACAATTCAGGTTATTGGAATACTGGGGTTATTCGTTTTAATGGTAGTCTTAATGATGACAAGAAAGCTGCCGACCATTCTGGCTCTGCCGATTATGGCCGTGGGCATAGCACTGATTGCGGGAATTCCGTTTATGGGCGGGGAGTTCAGCATTGCAAAGGACGTACTGGAAGCAGGTGCCATGCGTATGAGTACGGCGATTGCCGGACTGTTCTTCGGCGGTTTCTTCGGAAAGGTACTGAGCCGTGTGGGCATTACCAATACTATTATCCGGAAGGCAGCCGAGATGGCGGGAGACAAACCGCTTCCGATCGCATATGCATTTTTAATCGTAACTTCTGTTATTTTCGCGGCTTCCAACGGTCTGGGTATGTTCATTCTGGTTGGAACCATCATTGTTCCGATCATGATCAGCGCTGGCTTAAGCCCGCTGGTTGCAGGAACGATCCTGCTGCTGGGCAACGGCGTCGGCGTTACATTTTCCGTCGGAACGCTGGGCGTTTACATCGATACTTTGGGACTTCCGCTGGAGACTGTTACACAGTATTCCTTCCTCTGTGCGGCTCCGCTGATTGTAGTAGCCGTCATCATGGTATACGTGATGGTGAAATCCGGCGGCAAGAAGAGAAAGGCATGGGCAATGCCGGCTTCCGATATGGGCGGTGATAAAAATGTCCGCTCGATCGCACTGATTTCCCCGCTGATCCCTGTTGTTCTCGTATTCGCATTTAAGCTTCCCTTAGTAGCTGCTATTTTAATCGGCATCGTGGCAACTCTGATTCTTGCAACGCCGAAAAATGCCGTTCACGTCGTATCCAGCTCCTTCGTAGAAGGAATCCAGGAGACGGCAGGCGCCTGCGGCCTGATGATTGGTATCGGTATGGTTTTAAAAGCAGTTATGGCTCCTGAGGTCGCTGCTGTCTTAGAGCCGGTAATCAAAGCAATTATTCCGTCAAGTGCGATTATGTTTGTACTGGTATTCGGCCTTCTGTCCCCGTTAGCTATCTACCGCGGACCGTTAAACGTATGGGGACTCGGCTCCGGTATCGTGGCTCTGCTGGCTTCCTGCGGCATGAACCCGGTTGCGGCCATGGTTGCACTGAGACTGGACTCCAACGTTCAGGCTGTCTGTGATCCGACCAACTCACACAACGTATGGATCTCTGATTTTACGAAGACGGATGTCAATGATTATTTAAAGAAGACGATTCTTTGGATCGCAGTTTCCACACTTGCGGGCCTGATCGTTGCAAGCTTTATCGTATTATAATGCCCGTACCGTGCAGGCGTGCTTTTGAGGAAGAGGAGAGTTTGACAATTATGAGTAAGAAAGTAAGGATAGGAATTGATGTGGGAGGAACCTTCACGGACGCGGTCGTCATTGACAGCAGTACGTATGAAGTGATCGCGAAGAAGAAGATTCCGACCACCCATGAGGAAGGCGTGGCGGCAGGCGTAGTGGCGCTCATCAGTCAGCTGATGGAGGAGCTTGGAATCGCACCGGAGGATGTGGTTTTTATCGCCCATGGCACGACCCAGGCCACCAATGCGCTGCTGGAGGGAGACGTAGCAAATGTTGGCATCATCGGCATGGGAACCGGCATGGACGCCAGAGGCGCCAGGAATGAGACAAATGTCGGTGATATCGAACTGGCTCCGGGTAAATTCTTAAAGACGAGCCATACATTTATCGACTCTAAATCAGTGAACGATTCAAGCATTCAGGCCGCCATCGACGAGGTGCGCGGCGCGGGCGCGGAGGTCATAGTGGCTTCCGAGGCCTACAGCGTGGATAATCCAGAAAATGAACTGAGGATACAGGAAAATGCCGAAAATCAGGGCCTTTACTGCACCGGCGGCCATGAGATATCCCAGCTCTACGGTCTGAAGATGAGGACCAGGACGGCTGTGGTCAACGCATCCCTGATTCCGAAGATGATGGAGACCGCCAACATGACGGAGCGGGCCGTTGTGGATACAAAGATTCAGTCCGGCCTGATGATCATGCGCTGCGACGGCGGTGTCATGAGCATCAACGAGGTGAGGAAACGTCCGATTCTCACCATGCTTTCCGGTCTGGCGGCCGGCGTGGCGGGAGCGCTGATGTATGAAAAGATTTCAGACGGAATCTTTTTCGAAGCAGGCGGAACCAGCGTGGATATCTCCGTAATTAAGAACGGAAAAGTCATGATCAAATACGCCCAGGTGGGCGGCCATAAGACGTATCTGCAGTCTCTTGACGTCCGGACACTGGGCGTGGCGGGCGGCTCCATGGTGCGCGTAAACGGCGGAAAAATAGCGGATATCGGCCCGCGTTCGGCTCATATCGCCGGGAAAGAGTACGAGTGTTTCCAGGAGGACGGCGAACTGGACGGATCGGAGGTGCTGTTTGTCAGCCCCAGAAAGGACGACCCGAAGGAGTATGTGCTGGTGAAGAACCCGGCCGGAAGAGAGTATTCCCTGACGCTGGCCGGAGCTGCCAACCTGCTGGGCTACATTCCGGAGGGCGACTACGCGAGCGGCAGTGCACAGACGACGAAAGCCGCCTGGGATGCGCTGGGAACGTATCTGGGATGCACCGGAGAAGATGCGGCCAGACAGACCATGGATCTTGCCATGGATAAGCTGGCGGCGGTCGTGGAAGAGCTGATCGATGAGTATGAACTGGATACCCGGTTTGTAACCCTGGTGGGCGGCGGCGGTTCCGGCGCAGTAATCGTCCATTCTCTGGCAGAACGCATGAATGTAAAGTGGAAAATAGCGAAGAATGCACCATATATCTCCACCATCGGCGTGGCTCTGGCCATGGTCCGGGAACAGATGGAGAGAACCATCGCCAATCCCACAGAAGACGATATCAAAAAAATGCGCCGCGATATCATTGAGAAGATCGTGAAATCCGGCGCCAACGAGGCAACCGTGGATGTGACCATCGAGGTGGATGCGCAGAAGAATATTCTGCGGGCCATAGCGACAGGCGCTACGGAGCTGCGGCAGAAGGACCTGGCGGCCGCGGATCTAAAGCCGGAGCAGCTTAGGGAGATCTCGGCGGAAGCGCTGGGAACGCCGCTGGAAGACACCAACTGTGTGGCCTCATCGGGCCGCTGGAACGTCTATGAGTCTGTGTTAAAGAAGAAATTCCTCGGTGTGTTCAGCCAGAAGAGCCGCCGTCTCTGTGTCATCGACCGGGAAGGCGTGGTAAGGCTTAAAAAGGAAAAAGCGGCTTACTTAAAATTTGCCAAGGCCAGAAAGGGCGACGTGTTCGCGGAATTTTTGGATGCCAATACCACCTTCTCCGACGCCAATGCCACCATCCCAAAGGTATTCATCTTCTATCGGGAGAAGATGCTGGATTTGACGGGAATGCAGAGCGCGGAACAGTTAAATTCCATCCTGGATGTGGAGACCTGCGGGCTGGAGGACGGCGAGGAGCTGATCGCAGTCGCATACAAGTAAGAGACCGGATGACACAGCAAAGAAAGGAGCCTGAAAATGATATCGGATGAAGTCCTGGGCATGTTTGAACTCAGCAACGACCTGCTGTTCGGAAGAATACCGGAAGATAAGTACCGCTATTACGTGGAAGAACCTCTGCGCCTTGGGCGGGAAGCCGCGGAAAAAGTAAAAGGCGCGGGCGGCATCTTCGCACTGTATGAGGAAGCGGGAATCGAGATCATTTATCAGGAGGCCAGCGGGGAAAACTACGGCGTCTCCTTCCGGGCTCAGAGTGAATACGGGAAGGACGGAAGCGCAAAGGTCCTGATGTATAAGCAGTCCATCGCGGAGCTGGCAAAGCACAGCTGCGATTATGTGATCGGGGAAGAGGAGGCGCTGGCCGTCCATCTGGCCCATGAATACTTCCATTATCTGGAGTATCACAGCAGTGAGATAAAGGATGACAGAACGCAGCCGTACTACAGCCATGGATTTGTATCCGACTATCTGGAACCGGTGCAGCTTGTAAAGCTCTTCGGGCGCAGGCGGCAGGCGGGAATCCTGCGGTGCAGCGAGATCGCGGCCCACGCGTTTGCCAAGGAGATGATGGGACTGGAGATTCTGCCTAATTACTATGACTATACCTGGCTGATGGCCGGGGGAAAACTGCGCCGGGAAGACTTCCTGGAGAAAGCACGGCAGTTTGAGGAGATGGTCCGGATGCGTTGAGAAACGCAGCCGGGCCATCTCCTTTCTTCTAAAGTGTGTTTGAAAATTGCTTTCACACTCTGGTGCGGGTTGTGAAATGGCAGCGGATCGGGTATAATTTACTTAAATAAGCAGGAACAGGAAGGAGGGCGTAGTTATGCGGTATTATATATCCGATCTGCATTTTCACCATGAAAACTTAAATTACCAGATGGATCACCGGGGATTTTTAAATGCTGCTGAGATGAACGCCCATATGATTCATCAGTGGAACAGCAGGATACGGGACAAGGACGAGGTAGTCGTGCTGGGAGATCTGTCCCTCGGTACCGGCGAAGAAACCAACGGGATTCTGCGTCAGTTGAGAGGCCGGATCTGCCTGATTGAAGGGAATCACGATTCGTATCTGACGGACAGACAGTTTGACAGAAGCCGCCTGGAGTGGGTGAAGCCTTATGCGGAACTCCGGGATAATAAGAGAAAGGTAATCTTAAGCCATTATCCCATGATCTGTTACAATGGCCAGTACCGGAAGGACGAGGAGGGCCGGCCCAGGACCTATATGCTGTACGGCCACGTGCATGATACCTTTGACGAAGTGCTGGTGAACCGGTATCAGGATGAGACCAGGCGCGCCGAACGGCCGGACTGCCACGGCGGCCCGCCGCTTTCCGTTCCATGTCAGATGATCAACTGCTTCTGCATGTTTTCTGATTATATACCGCTCACTCTGGATGAGTGGATTGATGCGGATGAAAAGCGCCGCAGCGGGAGAACGGATCACATCTCTTTTCGTGCAGAGTGAGGGGGAAAACACTTTCGACAAAATCCGCAAAGATTCGACAAAATTCTACACACCCCATTGTATTGCAGGAAGGATTCCTGTAAATTGAGAATATGGTTACAAACAGAGCCGCTTCGAAGCTGGTAAATATATAATGTAACTGTGAGACATTTCGGAAGGGGACAGTCGGGGCCATTCCAGGTATCTATCTATTTCACTTTTCCGGTTGTTTGTTCTGAAATAATAATCTGCGGGAGAGTAGACGCGCAGGGCAGTCCGCGGGGAACCCTGCGTTTTCCTCGTTTCGCAGAGTAAGGGAAATAGAATATGGATTTGTAATGCGGCAGAGACCGCGAAACCAGAAATTATGGCTTCGCGGTCTCTGTTCTTTTATACGGAAAGAAAAATACAGTGCAATTCTGCTGAAAATGCAAAAATTATGTCACGTATTTCGTTAAAATATGGTAAAATATTCCAATATATGAAATAAAGTTACTACGAGTACCCGTTTGTTCTGACGGGAGAATAGGATATTTTACAGAGTGGATTGTTTGTGAAAAGAAAACAGGTGGAAAGGAGCACGGCTCCTTTCCACCTGTTTCATTAGAGAATGGTAATTCCAGCTTTCGCCAGTTTCTTTTTTCTTTCTTTAAATTTTGTCATATTTCGTATGCCAATGATTTCAATTTCTGTAACAGAGTGCTGATGAAGCAGCTCCAGCAGTCCCGGATCAGAAAATACGCTTGCCTTTTCTTTTAAGATAAGGTGCGGAGAGCTTACGGTAAGGCCGTCGGCAAAATCGTAGGCCGTGCTTCCGCTTCTCAATTTCCTGATATTTTTGATGTAGACAACCAGCTCCCCATTTTCCGCGGCAAGCTGTATCCGGCGGTTGATGTTTGAAACCAGGCCGTCTTCATATTTTTCTATGTATCCTTTCTGGACATCAATAATAAACAGTGCCGTCATCGTTTTTCGCCCTTTTCTTTTCCCTGGTCATCCGGCGAAGCGTTGAAAATGCGCAGCAAATCCGCCATATCATAGTGCTTGCTTTCGATATCAAAGCAGCATCCGGCAGGCAGAAGCTTCATTACTTCGCTCTCCAGCGCGATTCTGCGTTTAAAATGGCTGACCATGCCTTCAAAGTCCTGAATCTGATGCGCGGCTCCATAGGGGGAACGGCTTAAATAATCAATCATCATGAGATACCAGACTTCTTCGCCTTCCGGATTGCCCCGCTCTTCTTTGATGGTCTGGATGCACTGCCTGATGTCCGGAGAAACGAGACGGATCAGCTTAAACGCGGATAAATCCAGCAGTGCTGTCAGCTCCCGGTAAAAATCTATAATCTGCTGATCGCTGAACATTGCATACAGCATGAGCTCCTCGATGATATTCTGGAAAAACGAACATTCAAATACATTGCCGTTTGAGTGGAAATCCCGTAATCTCCGCAGGATGATTCCCCGGAATTCGGAAGGATCCTTTCTCCCACCATAGACCTCAAATTTTTCCATGTATTCGTAAAAGTGGTAATTGTCGGTTTTTATTTTCGTATAGGGAACGATGTATTGAACCCCTTCTTTTATGGTATTCCGTTCCACCTCGCCGCGCATATCCGCCAGATCGAGGAGGGACTGCCGGTATGCATCTTCGCTCATATAAGCGCACCAGGCCAGCTCGACAGGGGAGATGTCGCCCTCCCGATATACACGGTAGTCTGTAAAGTGCCGGGACAGGGTGTCTAACAGGGTCGATTTGCCGCTGCCTGGTATTCCCTCGATAAAAATGTTATATGGTTCAGCCATCATGCTGCCTCCTCTCAAAACGCGTGAACGTGTGCAGTAAGTTAATGCCTCTGTTACAGTCTAACTGCAAGTGGGGGGAATGTCAAATACAGTATGGGGAAAACGCGGTTTGGCTGCTTAATTCTGAATTAAGAAAGACGGCATGGCATATTCAATATTCCCCCCGCATAAGATTGTAAAAACGTCCTAAGCAGGGGGATTTTCTTGAAGGAATATATTGAAGAGCGTGCAGTTGCCATAGCCAACTACATCATAGACTATCATGCTACGGTAAGGCAGACGGCGAAGAAATTTGGTATCTCCAAATCTACGGTACATAAGGATGTAACAGACCGTTTAGAGCACATCAATCCTTCCCTGGCAGCCCGGGCTAGAGTGATTCTCGACATCAACAAATCCGAGCGTCACATCCGGGGAGGCCTGGCTACGAAAGAGAAATACCAGCACAGGCTGGCCATGTGCAGCAAAGATTCAGACCGGTAAGTTACGATGACTGCATGGAATACATGCGGGAGGCGACCGCTGTCCGGACCGTCACAGGAGTACGGTCCCGGACAGCGGTCTCTTTTTTTAGCCCGAAGCTGGTGAGAAGTGCGGTGTCCGCCAGTTCCATCTGTCCGGGTGAGAGCTGTCCTATGTACTCTTTTAAGCGGCAGCGGTCGATGGTTCTTACCTGTTCGAGAAGGATGGTGGAATCGCATTTTAAACCGCTTTCCTCTCTGGTGACCGGTACGTGGGTGGGAAGCTTGGCCTTGGTTGTCCTACTGGTAATGGCCGCGACGATCACGGTGGGGCTGTGACGGTTTCCCGTGTTGTTCTGTACGATCAGTACGGGGCGCAGTCCGCCCTGCTCGGAACCGATTACCGGTGATAAGTCGGCATAGTATAAGTCACCGCGCAGCACAAGTTTTTCTTTATATTTATCTGATAAATGATTCATCATGGTCTCCTCCTGTTAATACATCTATGTCAATAATTTGCGGAAACGGTCCTGGCCCTTGGCGGTTGTCCGTCTCCTGTCGTTCTGTTTATGAGTATTTCCAATGGTCCGGAAGATAAACAGGTTTTCCAATGAAAATTTTAGAAAAAACGGAAGGGGTTACCTTTTGCAGACGGATTTTGGAAAATCCGCATATTCCCCCGCATGGACGAATAAGATAGTAATAATCAACATAAACGGGGAGAGTGCTATGAAGAGTTTATTGAACAGAAAATGGATGCTGTTCATGTGCCTATGCATGTGGGTTCTGGTTGTACGGACACTGAGCGGGTGCAGCATGAGCAAGGATGACGGAAACAAAGTACGGGACCTGGAATTTTCCGTGACAGCGGAAGCAGATATTCCACAGGAGCTAAAGCAGATCATTGCCGAAAAGCAGAAGACGCCGTTCAAGCTGACCTACAGCGACGACCAGAACTTATACATAGTGGTTGGATACGGAAAACAGGACACCGGCGGCTACAGCATCACTGTGAATGAGCTGTATCTGACGGAGAACTCCATCGTACTGGATACGGATCTGCTGGGACCGGAAAAAGGTGAAAACGGGGGGACGGAACCCTCATTCCCCTTCATCGTCATCAAGACGGAGCTTTCCGAGCTGCCGGTGGTGTTCCAGTAGCCAGGCAGGAGGAATTGCGGCATGTCTAAGAAGAGGAGGCGCCAGACAGTCAAATGACTGTTTGACGCCTTTTTACTATATTTAAAAGGTGTAGAATTGTAAAAAAACGTTAGACAGGCTGGCTAGGTACATCAGTCTTAGTGAAGAAGAGAATGTTTGCAATACCGGAGTATTCAGCTTGGGGCAGTTATTTTGGACGAACGGCTGCATACATTTTTGTTGTATGGAGTTGAAGACGGCGGGAGCAGAGGATCTTTAAATTTCTGGAAATTGTCCTTTTTTCTTTTCACATCATATGATATACTATGGTATACTGTTTCACTAGGAATTAAATGGAAGGAAAATGGAAAGAAAAGGGGACGGATCGTATGATATTAAAGGATATATGGCTTGATGTAAAAGCTGTTCAGGAACGTGACCCGGCGGCTAGGAACGCCTTAGAGGTGCTTCTTCTTTATCAGGGAGTTCACGCACTGATCTGGCACCGGTTTGCACACTGGTTTTATAAGCATAAGATGTTTTTTGCCGCCAGGCTGATTTCACAGATCGCCCGGTTTTTCACACTGATAGAGATTCATCCCGGGGCGCAGCTGGGCCACGGGATCTTAATTGACCATGGCTGCGGCGTGGTGATCGGCGAGACGACGGTAGTCGGAGATAATTGTACGATATACCAGGGCGTTACGTTAGGCGGCGTCGGCTTAAACAAGGGGAAACGCCACCCGACCCTGGGAAGCAACGTGACCGTAGGGGCAGGAGCCAAGATATTAGGGTCCTTCGAGGTGGGAGATAACTGTACCATCGCTGCAAACGCCGTATTGTTAAAGCCGCTTCAGGATAACGTGACGGCAGTGGGCGTCCCGGCCCGGGCTGTCAAGATCGACGGCGTGCCGATTCCCAAAAAGGAAAAGAATCTTGTGACCATGGATCACTACTGCAAGATGGAAGAGCGGATCCGGCAGATGGAGGAGACGATCGCGTCCCTTCAGGAAGAACTGGCAAGTGTCAGGGAAAAAGAGAACGCAGAATAGAAAAAAACAGAAATGCAGATAAGCAGAAAATCAGAAATGCAGACAGGAGCAGGCCGATCAGATGAAGGAACCAAAGACACGCTGCCAGCAGATCGAACGCAGCATTATCAAGAATTACCGCAAGGAAATATGGCGCCCCTTTGTGGAGGCGCTGAATGAATATAAGATGATCGAGGAGGGAGACAACATTGCTGTCTGCATTTCCGGCGGCAAGGACTCCATGCTGCTGGCAAAGTGCATGCAGGAGATTCTCCGCCATGGAAAGATGAAATTCGGGCTTCATTTTCTGGTGATGGATCCGGGATACCATCCGGCGAACCGGAAGCTGATCGAGGAAAATGCAGCCCTGATGGAGATTCCCATCGAGATATTCGATTCCGATATCTTCGACGTGGTGGTAGATGTGGATGAATCCCCCTGCTATCTCTGTGCGCGTATGCGCCGCGGATTCCTCTACGCCCATGCGAAGGAGTTAGGCTGCAATAAGATTGCGCTGGGGCATCATTTTGACGATGTGATCGAAACGGTGCTCATGAGTATGCTGTACGGCGGCCAGGTCAACACCATGATGCCGAAGCTTCACAGCACGAATTTCGAAGGGATGGAGCTTCTGAGACCGCTGTATTTTGTGAAGGAGCGGGCAATTATCGACTGGAAGGAAGAGAACGGCCTGCATTTTCTGCAGTGTGCCTGCCGGTTCACGGAGGCCATCGCAAAGGAACGGGCCATGAGAGCCGAAAGTGCCGCGTCAGATGGGATGGCAGGCGGCGATATCGTTCACTCCTCGAAGCGTCAGGAGATGAAGGAGCTGATCGAGGAATTCCGAAAGATCAATCCCAACATTGAAAACAACATTTTCAAGAGCGTAACCAACGTCAACTTAGACGCCTGCATCGGATATGTGAAGAATGGGGAGCGTCATCATTTTCTGGATGAATATTAACGTAATATTGGAACATGCACCTGCATAAACTTTCTTAAAGGAATATAGAAGGTAAGGCAGGTGCTTTTTTATGTTGGAGCTGGTGAAGAAAAACATACATATGAACCGTTGGAAAGGAAACGCCACGTCACAGATAACCCTCGACGATGATTTTATCGTTCCGGATACTATGGACGATGTGGATCAGGTCATACTCGATTCCGGTGAAATCGTCATAGAATCCGTGAAAAACCAGGGAGAACGGGTCCTGGTGCGCGGGAAAATGGATTTTAATGTCTTATACAGGAAGTCAGAGGGAGGACTGCAGGCTCTGGGCGGTTCCATTTCCTTTGAGGAACCCATCAATGTGCCGGGGCTGGAAGAGAAGGACTATGTCCAACTGGGCTGGGATCTGGAAGATTTAAATGCCGGCATGATCAATTCCAGAAAGCTAAGCATCAAGGCTATCGTCACGCTGGAAGTAAAGGTGGAGACTCTCTATGACGTGGAGGCTGCCGTAGAATTGGACACCGGTATATCTGGCGCAGGAGCGCCGGCCATGATGGGAGGCGCCAGCGATTTAAATGGAACGCCTCAGGTGGAGGTTCTTCGCCGCAATGTGGATGTGGCCGCAATCGCGGTGCGCCGCAAGGATACATACCGGATCAAGGAGAATTTACAGCTGTCCGGAAATAAGCCGAACATCGATCACATTCTGTGGAGTGAGATGAAGCTCCGCGGCATTACCACCAGGCCGTTAGACGGCAAAATGGTGCTGGACGGGGAGCTGATGGTCTTCGTCATTTACCAGGGAGAAGGGGAAGACGCGCCGGTTCAGTGGCTGGAAGAGAGTATTCCATTTACCGGAGAGCTGGATCTATCCGAGGCTTCCGAGGAGATGGTGCCCTCTGTGTCGGTTCATCTGATTCACCGGGAAATTGAAGCGAAGCCCGATTATGACGGGGAAATGCGGGAGCTCGACGTGGATGCAGTCCTGGAGCTGGATATGAAGCTCTATCGGGAAGAGAGCATGGAACTGTTAAGCGATCTTTACTCCACGAACCGGGAGCTGTCTCTTGAAACGGGAGACGCATGCTTCGACAAGGTGCTCACCAAGAATATGAGCAAATGTAAGATTGCTGAGAAGTTGAACATGGATCACGCGGACCGTATCCTTCAGATCTGCCACAGCGAGGGCGTGGTGAAGATTGACGAGACAGAGGTCAAGGAGGATGGGCTTCACGTGGAGGGCGTACTGGAGGTAAGTCTGCTCTACCTGACCGCGGACGACAGCCAGCCGATTCAGTCCTCTGTGGAGGTGATTCCGTTCCATTACTTAATCGAGGCGCCGGGGATCAACGAGAAGACCATCTGCCAGCTGGTTCCGGGACTGGAGCAGATGAGCGCCGTGATGATGGGCGGCGGCACGGTGGAGGTGAAGGCCACGATCGCGCTGGATTTGCTGGCCCTTCAGCCGGTATGCGAGCAGGTGATCAAAAATGTGTCGGAAGCCCCGATGGACTTAAAAAAACTGCAGCAGATGCCGGGAATTGTGGGTTATATCGTCCAGCCTGGAGATTCTCTGTGGAAAATTGCAAAAAAATTCCATACAACGGTGGAAACGATCATGACGACCAATGGGCTGACCGACAGTCTGATTAAGCCGGGAGACCGTCTGCTGCTGGTGAAGGAAATGTCATAGAACGATGGACGTTTATAAGTGCGGGGCACAGCTGACGGGCTTGGATTTTCAAACACGCTAAAGCCCTGGGCTGCTGTGAGGAAGATCAAAAAGGAGATGGTGCGGCGTATGCGGCAGAATCTCCTTTTTGCTGGTACGAGGCGCTGCTAGTACCGCCGGACCTAAATACGTACTGCATAGCACCCGCTATCTACGCCGGGAGCACGCCCACGAAGCTAGTCGTAGGGTCCACTACGCCGTCGCTTCGCGGACGCACACCTGACGCAGATATCACGCACTATGCAGTACGCATTTAAGTCCGGCGGCACTAGTACTGCATTGCGCAATTAATTGTGAATAAAATGCAGTACTAATCCTTTTTGGAGGACTTTGCAGCGCCTTTTTTCCTGCGCGGATTTTTCTCGCAGAAAGGCGGGAACTTCTTCTCTTTCTCGTGATGCTCTCTGCAGGCGCCGCAGTCGCCGTGGCGGGGGCATTTTACCCATTTACAGGGACAGGAGGCGCCTGTTTCGTCATTTTTATTGTCCATGGCAGAAAACGGCCGCTTTGTCGAAAGCATGCCAAAACGAAGCTTCGTGACTGGTTACAGTATTAATATGCGCAGGCTGGGCGGAGACATTCACGGTGTAAACAGATAATTTGCTGCAGTTCACAGCCCTGTCGTCCACTGCTTCCCGGTCTGCCCCGGCTGGCCCATGCGCCGTTTCCAGTTCAAGTTTCGGGGATAAGCATTTCTAAACGTGCAGAATTTTTCTAAAAACCAGGGAAAATTCTCAAACTCGCTGCGCTCAGACAGGTGAGAATTTCCCCTGAACGAAAAATCCTGCGCGTTAAGAATTGCTAATCCCCTGCAAAGTCACTGGAAACGGCGCATAGGCCAGCCGGGGCAGACCGGGAAGCAGTGGACGACAGGGCTGTGAACTGCAACGATAATTCCAGTGGATTTGGAAATTTTGTGTTCACACATCCGCCCCTTCTGTTATATAATATATTATAGCTATGCAGTACCCCAGACGGCGCCATAACGCATCCAGCTGGTGCTTGAAATAGATGACAGGGGAACATTCCTGGGCGGTAGTGACGTGATTGCAAGACGTGATTACCGTTTACATAACATGGAACAGGGCGGCAGATGCAGGACGTCGTCCCAGCGGTTAGATGCGGCAAAGGTTTGAGTGATCGGGAATGTGAAATTTCAGAAACAGGAGCAACGGAAGATGAATTATACATATTTGTTGAAATGTGCAGACGATACGCTGTACTGCGGCTGGACAAACCAGCTGGACAAGCGCTTAAAGGCGCACAACGACGGGAAGGGCGCCAAGTACACCAAGGCGCGCAGGCCGGTGTCTCTGGCGTATTATGAGATCTTTGAGACGAAAGAGGAGGCAATGAGGCGTGAGGCCGCCATCAAGAAGCTATCCAGGAAGGACAAGCTGGAGCTAGTACAGCATTGCGTAAATTCCTATGATTAAATTACCCGCTATCCGCGCCATGTGCACATCTGCGAAGCTAGCCGTAGGGTGCGCTACGCCGTCGCTCCGCAGACGCACACCTGACACGAATATCAGGCAATTTACTCACAGTTACTTACGCAATGCTGTACTAGTGGCTGGCAGTCCGCTGCAGTACGGGTACTGCACTGTGTGATGAATGGTAAACCGGCAGAGGTATCAGGACAAATAAAAACCGCAGTTCTCTTCGGATTATTGGAAAAGAACTGCGGTTTTTTGTAATAGGAAAGTGCTCTTATTACATAAAATGCCTTCCGGGCAGGATGTGCACTTCGCGCCAAGGAAATATGGTTGCTGAAGCAGCCACGCTCCGGCGCGTGAGTCCAGCGGGCCGGACTCTTTTTTTCTTATGCTACAAACTGATACATCATAATGTAGTGGCAGAGACTGCCGCCCATGACGAATAGGTGGAAAATCTCATGAGAGCCGAAATACTTATGCTTCGAGTTGAAGATCGGCAGCTTCAGCGCATAGATGATACCACCCACCGTGTAGATGATACCGCCGGCCAGAAGCCAGCCAAATGCAGCTCGCGGAAGTGCATTGATGATCTTTGTAAATGCCAGGACGCATACCCAGCCCATGGCGATGTAGAGTACAGAGGAGAACCATTTGGGACAATAGATCCAGCAGGCCTTGATGACAATACCGGCTATGGCGATTCCCCATACCAGTGCCAGAAGTCCCCAGCCGGTCCGGTCACCCAGAACGATTAAGCAGACTGGAGTATACGTTCCGGCAATCAGTATAAAAATCATCATGTGGTCAATTTTCTTTAGAATTCTGTTTACATTTGGAGAAATATCCAGTGTGTGATAGATGGTGCTCGCCGCATAAAGAAGGATCATACTGATGATAAATATAGACAGGGCAGCGAGGTGGAGGCTGTCGTCGGCCGACGCTTTTAAGAGAAGCGGTGTGGCGGCAAACAGTGCCATGAGCATGCCTATAAAATGTGTGATTGCGCTTCCGGGGTCCTTGATTTTAAATTTCATAATGGTCTCCTCCTTGTCGATTAATGAAAATTATATAATGTAGTTTTCGAAACTACATGTTCTCTTTTTATATACTATACAACTTGTGAGAGAAAAATGCAATGGATTTGCAAAAATTTTTAAGAAAATAAAGTACAAGAAAAAATAAGATTATACTGAAATAATTTAAAAAACAGTGTAATATACTTATATACTTTATGCAGGGAGGAAATTACAATATGAATCAGACTATACAGGAATTATATGAGCGAAAATCCGTTCGCGCCTACGAGGAACGGCCCATCGAACCGGAGAAGAAGGAGATGATAATTCGGGCGGCGATCCAGGCTCCAAGCGCAGGCAATATGACACTTTACTCTATTATAGATGTGACGGACCAGAAGCTCAAGGATACGCTGGCGGTTACCTGTGACAATCAGCCATTTATTGCCAAAGCACCGATGGTGCTGGTATTCTGTGCCGATTACCAGAAATGGTACGACCTGTTTTTACAGCATGAGGAGGAAGTCAGAAAGCCGGGCATGGGAGATTTTATGCTGGCCTCCTGCGACGCACTGATCGCCGCCCAGAACGCGGTGGTGGCGGCTTCTGCCCTGGGAATTGGATCCTGTTATATTGGAGATATTATGGAGCGGTACGAGACGCACAGGGAGCTGTTTCATCTGCCGAAGTATGTGGTGCCGACCGCCATGGTAGTATTCGGCTACCCTATAAAGCAGCAGCAGGAGCGCGAGAAGCCGGTTCGTCTTCCGGAAGCGGCGGTGGTATCTGAGAATACATACCGTCAGATGGAAGCAGAGGAGTATGCATCGGTTTTGTCTGACCGCCAGGGAAAGACAGAAGAAGAATTTGACCGCTGGCTGCGTGCATTCTGTAAGCGGAAATGGAATTCGGATTTCAGCGCGGAGATGAGCCGGTCCGTGGGAGTGATGATGAAGGCGTGGGCTGAGTAGGGAAGGAAAACATGAATATACTGTATGAGGATGACCAGATCATTGTTGTGGAAAAGCCGGTGGGTATTGAGTCGCAGTCCAACCGGACCTTTGAGCCGGACATGGTCAGTGAAGTGAAGAAACATATCAACAGTTTGTCCCCAAAAAAGGGAGAGCCATATGTGGGAGTTATCCACAGGCTGGATAAGCCGGTTGGTGGAATACTTGTTTTTGGAAAAACAAAGGAAGCTGCGGGGGCTTTAAGTAAGCAGGTTTCCGGGCATCAGATGGAGAAAACGTATCTGGCTGTTATTTGTGGAAAACCTGTGGATAACTTTGGGACGTACGTGGATTATTTGTGGAAAGACGGGAAAAACAATATTTCTAAAATTGTGGATAAGGGGATAACCGATGCGAAGAGGGCGGAATTAAGCTATCGGGTCCTGGAGGAGCTGGAGGGAGAGGAGGGCCCGCTCTGCCTCGTGGAAATCGATTTGAAGACAGGACGCCACCATCAGATCCGCGTTCAGTTTTCCGGACATGGGACTCCTCTTTTAGGCGATTTGAAATACAATCCGGCTGGACCGAAGGTGGCAGGCCAGAGAAACGTGGCTCTCTGCGCCTGGAAGCTTGCCTTTACTCATCCGGGGAATAAAAAGAAGATGGAGTTTACGGTAAAGCCGCAGGGGACGGTATTTAATAAGTTTGGCACAGTGTCTGAGAATCAGTCAATGCGTTGAAGTAAGGTGTTGTGCCAGACGGTGGAAATTCGCGCGGAAAAGTAAAGTAAAATGCATACATAACTATACCTCATTCTGGTAAAAATAGAAAAGACCGAGGAGGTGTTTATTCTATATGAAACAGAATGAAGGGAAGAAGGAAAGAAAATCATTGGTTTTCCGTTTCCTCAATACCGTAGAGCAAGTGGGCAACCGGCTGCCTCATCCGATTACTATGTTCGCAGCGCTTGCCCTTTTTATCGTCTTTTTATCGGGAATCCTGGCAGCGGCCGGGATTTCGGCGGAAGGCGAAGTGATAGACAGTACAACAATGGAAGTGACGACGCAGACCGTGTCGGTGGTCAGCCTGATGGACCGCGACGGTCTCGTATATATGCTGACCCATATGGTAACCAATTTTACGGAGTTTGCTCCGCTGGGCGTTGTTCTGGTGACTATGCTGGGCGTGGGCTGCGCGGAGGGCAGCGGATACTTGTCGGCACTGCTGAAGAAGACGGTGTCGGTGACGCCCGCGAAGCTGGTGACGCCCATGCTAGTATTTCTCGGTGTCATGTCTAATGTGGCTTCGGACGTAGGGTATGTGGTGCTGATTCCATTGGGCGCAATGGTGTTTCTGGCATGCGGCCGCCATCCGATCGCCGGAATCGCCGCGGCGTTTGCCGGTGTGTCCGGCGGCTTCTCCGCCAATTTGCTGATCGGAACGCTGGATCCCATGCTGGCAGGTATCAGCTCCGAGGCAGCCCAGCTGGTCTCCCCCGGCTACGTCGTGGAGCCGTCCGCAAACTGGTATTTTATGATCGTGTCCACCTTTTTGATCGTGGCGCTGGGCAGCTGGGTGACGGACCGGATCGTGGAACCGCGTCTGGCTGGAGGCGTAAAACAGACTTACGGGGAAGGAAGCGAAGGCGGCGCGGCCGATGGATTGTCCGGCCGACCGGCCGATTCCCCATCCGACCGGTCGGCCGTGTCTCTGACCAGTCGGGAGAGAAAGGCACTCCGACTCGCCAATATAAGCTTTCTTGTGCTGGCCGCGGCGATTGCCCTGCTGGCATGGCCGCAGAATTCCTTTTTCAGGAACCCGGAGACGAAAAGTCTGATTTCCTCTTCTCCGTTTATGACGGGCCTGATCGTGCTGATCGCCCTGCTGTTCTTCGTGCCTTCCGTGGTTTACGGCCGTGTTTCCGGCGCATACAAAGGCGAGAAGGATGTCTGCGCCCAGCTGGGAAGCAATATGGAGGCCATGGGCGGTTATATTGCGCTGTCATTTGCGGCGGCTCAGTTTATCAGTTACTTTAATTATACGAAGCTGGGGACGATCCTGGCGCTGAAGGGGGCAGACGTTCTGGGCCATATCGGGGCAGGAGGGCCGGTTCTGATGGTGCTATTTATTCTGCTGGCAGCGGTCATCAACCTGTTCATGGGCTCCGCCTCCGCCAAATGGACGATTCTGGCGCCGGTTTTCGTACCCATGTTTATGCTGCTGGGCTACTCGCCGGAGCTGGTCCAGGTGGCGTACCGCATCGGGGATTCTGCTACCAACCTGATCACGCCGCTGATGGCCTACTTTGCCATGGTGGTGGTGTTTGCTAAGAAGTATGATGACAATTCCGGGATCGGGACTCTGGTATCCACCATGCTTCCATACTGCATCTGTTTCCTGATCGGCTGGTCGCTGCTGCTCATCCTGTGGATGGGGGCAGGACTGCCTCTGGGACCGGGAGCGGGCCTGATGATTTCATAGGAAAATGAGAGAGAGCCGGAGCTGGGCGCGCTGGAAGAAAAGCGCCGGGGTCCGGCTCTCTTTTTCAGAGGCCGCCGCCCCTTTGTGCATCTGCACAATCGCCGAATGAGAATTCAAATAAATGCATAAAGAATGCCCTGGCAAATTGACAAAGAAAATGGTTTGTTTTAAAATGACAACGTAGGACAAAATGAAACGGGACACAGGACAAAATGATACGGAGAGAGGGTGGTTGAGATTCAAAAAGCGAATATGATGCAGATTGCCGAGCACTGCGGCGTGTCTTTGAAGACGGTGTCCAGGGTATTAAATCATCCCGAGCAGGTGAGTCCGAAGACGAGGGACGCGGTGCGGAAATCGATGGAGCAGTGCGGCTTCCAGGTAAACCTTCTGGCCAAAGGTTTAAAACAGAACAGAACCAATATCATCATTGTTTTTCTGGACAAGCACAACGGCGATTATATGAACTTATGGAGAAGCGAGATGCTTAAGTATCTGTTCCGCTATTCCAGCGGCATCGGTTTGAAGATCATTGTGTCTCCATCCGACAGCCACGGTTTTCTGGAAGATGAGACGGATGGATTTTACCTGCTTTCCAGTGGTATCGCCGACGGCGCCATACTGCTGGAACATATGGCTGAAGATCAGAGAATCGAGTATTTGAAACGGACCGGAACTCCGTACGTAGTCCTCGGACAGCCGGAGGAACAGGATATTCCGGCGGTCAGCCTTGATAACTTCGATGTGGGGTTAAAGGGAGGCGGATACTTAAAAGAGAAAGGCTTCAAAAAGATTTGTTACCTGACCAATGACGCGAATTTCTATTCTACGAAGCTGCGTGTCGGCGGCTTTTTAAAGGCAGTCCCGGAAGGCCGCGTCGTCTACGGCGTGAAAGACGCAAAGACCGCGTACGAAAGAACCAGGGAACTGCTGCAGGAAGGGGCAGCGGACAGTATCTTCACAAATGGAGACAACCGGTTCCTGGGAATCTACAGGGCTGCGGCCGAGTTCGGATACAGAATTCCCCAGGATTTGGGCGTGTTGTCGGCAGACGATCTGGCCGTCAACGAGGAAGCATATCCGTCCCTGTCGTCTCTGGGTCAGGACTTTGAAGGTTTGGCGGAGAACTGCATCACCCTGCTCCAGTCCCTTCTTCAAAAGAGGCAGTGTCATGAGGCACTGATCCGCGAGCAGATTTTTCTGCCCTCCACCATTAAGGAACGGGAATCGACCAGAATTACCGGCACAGCCGGGACAGAATAAAGAAAATGTTACCATTCACGGCCCCGCCTGCCCTGCGCTGTCCGGTCTGGGCCATGAATAGTAACAAGAAAATCAAAAAAGTATATTTAATAGAAGAGTTTGGAGGAAGCATCATGAAGAAACTTGTAGCTACGGCGCCGAGAGCAGCCGAATTAAAGGATTATGAGGACAGACCGATTCAGAGCAACGAAGTGAGAGTGAAGGTAGAGTTTGCCGCACCGAAGCATGGAACGGAGTTAGCCGATTTCAGAGGCACAACACCATTTATCGATGGAAAATTTGATAATGACTGGAAGGTATTTGTGGAGAGAGACGCGGATGAGCCGCGGGGAATTGAGTTCGGCGATCTTCCTATCGGTAATATGTTTGTGGGAACCATCATTGAGGCAGGCAATGATGTTACGGAATATGCGGTGGGCGACAGAGTGTGTTCCTACGGACCGATTAAGGAGACAGAGATTGTCAATGCCGTGGACAACTATAAGCTGAGAAAGATGAGCAGGGAAGCTTCCGCGAAAAACGCCGTCTGCTACGATCCGGCGCAGTTCGCATTGGGCGGAATCCGTGACGCCAATGTCCGCTCCGGCGACAATGTGGTCGTGATCGGACTGGGCGCCATCGGACAGCTGGCGGTACAGATGGCAAAGAAGTCAGGCGCCTCCATTGTGATTGCGGTGGACCCCATTGAAAAGAGAAGAGAGATCGCAGGAAAGTACGGCGCCGATTACTGCTTCGACCCGGCCGCCTGTGACGTGGGATACGAGATAAAACGCATTACCGGAAAGATGGGTGCGGATGCGATTCTGGAGACCAGCGGCAGCGTGCAGGCCCTTCAGTCCGCGTTAAAGGGGCTGGCTTACGGCGGAACCATCGCCTATCTGGCATTTGCAAAGCCATTTCCGGCGGGACTCTGGCTGGGACAGGAAGCTCATTACAATTACGGCAAGATCGTTTTCTCGAGAGCGTGCAGCGAACCGAATCCGGATTATCCGAGGTGGAACAGAAAGAGAATCGAGGATGTGGTCTGGGATATGCTGATGAGCGGATATTTAGACTGCTCCGAGATCATTGATCCGGTCGTAAAATTTGAGGATTCAGCAGAGGGCATCTGCACTTATATGGATAAAGAACAGGAAAAGAGCATAAAGATGGGCGTTACATTTGGAGGTGAAGAATGATGCTGCTTGGTACACAGGACAGGGATTTTTTCCCGCAGGACTTAACAGAAAAATTTAAATTTGTAAAATCAATCGGCTTTGAATGCTTCGAGATCGATGGAAAGGTACTGATGGAAAAGCCGGACGAAATCAAACGTGCGATCCAGGCTTCCGGTCTTCCGGTCTCCAGCGCCTGCGGCGGATACCGCGGCTGGATCGGCGATTTTATCGAGGAGAAGAGACTGAACGGCATCGCTGATTTGAAGGTGATTATCAGGAATTTAAAGGAAGTGGGAGGAACCGGCGTGGTGGTTCCTGCGGCCTGGGGCATGTTTACATACCGCCTTCCTCCGATGGTATCTCCGAGAAGCCGGGAAGGAGACAGAAAGGCAATTCTGGATTCCTTGAGCCAGCTTGAGGAGACGGCGAAGGAGTGCGGAATCTACATCTACTTAGAGCCTTTAAACCGGTATCAGGACCATATGTTAAATACGACGGAAGACGCAGTTTCCATCATCGACGAAGGGAAATTTGAGATGGTGAAGATTACGGGCGACTTCTATCATATGTCCATCGAGGAGGATGATATCTCCGAGACGCTGGAAAAATATAAGGATTATATCGGCCATATCCACATCGCGGAGAATCACAGATACCAGCCGGGCACCGGAAGCATTGATTTCAGACGCCATATGGAGACATTAAAGAGAATTGGATATGACGGCGCGGTTGTGAATGAGGGAAGAATCCGCGGGGAAGATCCACTGAAGGTCTATGTGGATTCCATTGCTTATATGAAGCAGTTTATGTAAAAGCAGGGAGCAGGCCATGAGCAAACTTAGGGTAGCAGTTATCGGGTCCGGGCAAGTAGCCCGGACCTCCCATATCAATCATTATAAGAGTCTCCCGGACGTGGAGGTAAGCGCGGTCTGCGATGTGAATCAGAACGCGGCGAAAATGGCGGCCAATGAGTTTCAGATTCCCTCCTGGTATGCGGACGCCGGGACCATGCTTGAGGAGATCCGGCCGGACGCGGTCAGCATCTGTGTGCCGAACAAGTTTCACTGTGACATGACGTGTCTCTGCCTGGAACACGGCTGCCACGTCCTGTGTGAGAAGCCGCCGGCAATCACGGAGGAAGAAGCGGAGAAAATGCGGGATACCGCAAGGCGGTGCGGTAAGATTTTAACGTTCGGGTTTCATTTCCGCCATGCGGAAAAGATCGCCTTTCTGAAGAGAAAGATCGAAGCCGGTGAGATGGGAACTTTGTATGCCGGCGATGTAACATGGCTTCGTAGAAGAGGAATTCCGGGATGGGGCAATTTTACAAACCTGGAGATGCAGGGAGGCGGTCCGCTGATCGATATCGGCGCACACATGCTGGATCTGGCTGCCTGGCTGCTGGACTACCCGGAAGTATCCTATATCTGCGCCTCCTCCTCAGATCTGATCGGAAAACAGGGCGGAACGGGCTTTATGGGAAGCTGGGACGGCGCCAGATTCGGTGTGGAGGACGGCCTGTTCGGATTCATTCAGTTTTCCAACGGCGGTTCCTTACATGTAAGAACCTCGTTTGCGGTCAATATCGCCGATAAGGAAGAGAGAAATGTCCGCCTGTACGGCAGCAAACGGGGAATCAGTGTATTTCCCTTAGGAATCTACGGTGATGAGGACGGACAGCAGGTGAACGCGGTCTATCCCCTTGATGAGACGAAGGACTGGCATTACGACTGCATCAGAAACTTTGTGGAGAGCTGCATGGGCCGGGCGGATATTCTTGTCACGCCGGATCAGGCCGTCTATGTGCAGAAGCTGATTACCGGTTTATACCGATCCGCCGGAACGGGAAGACCGGTCATATATGGGAATGGAAATCTATGATCTATTACAAAACAGAGGAGAAGGAAAAGGGATTCCGTTTTTATGAACCGGAACGGAATCCCGATTATAACAGAAAGACAGAAGCCGTTTTCGCACAGTGCAACGGCTTTCTGGGCATCCGGGCGTCCTTTGAGACGAAGCAGCTCGATGAGTCGAGGGGAACCTTTATCGGAGGCCTGTACCATAAGGCTGGTGTCCATGAGGTGACGGAGCTGGTGAACTGCCCTGATGTCACCGAATTTAGAATCCGTATCAATGGGGAGAACCTGCGGCTGGATTCCTGCCGTCTGACGGATTACGACCGCTCTCTGTATACAAGATACGGAGAGCTGGAGAGCCGGATCGGATGCGAAATGAAGGCGGCCGGTGGTGTCACACTTACCTCCAGGAGATTCGCATCTGTGGACAACCGGCGTCTGTTCTGCCATCAGCTGTCTGTCTCCTGTGAGAATGGCGGTATTCTGGAGCTTTCCACCGGAATCAACGGCCAGATTACCAACAGCGGTGTGTCCCATTTCGACCGTATGGAGGCCAGAGTATTTGAAAAAAGCCGGATGTTCCTGGAATGCGGATGCGACGACGGGCAGATACTATCTGTGATGACGGTATGCAGCACAGGCGAAAGCCGTGAGACGGCGGCATTTCATCTGGAACGGAGAGGAATCTATCAGGACTTTAAAAAAGAACTTCGGCCGGGAGAGGTGTGGACAATCTATAAATATACGCTGTTTTATGTGGAAAACGGCGAAGAATCTTCTGAAAAGACGGCCGGTCAGACCGTGATGGAGATGACGGATGCCCTGACGGAAGCGCAGGAGGCAGGCTTCGGCGGGCTGAACCGCCGCCACAGAGAGGCGTTTGACCGATTCTGGGATATGGCGGCCATTGAGATCACCGGGGCTTCGAAAGAAGAGCGGGCTGCCGTGGAATTCGCAGAGTATCATCTGGCGGGCATGGTTCCCTGGGACGGATGCTCCTGCAGCGCGGCTGCAAAGGGGCTGACCGGCGAAGGCTATAAGGGGCATGTCTTCTGGGATACGGAGATCTTCATTATGCCATTTTTTATTTATATGTTCCCGGAGACAGCGAGGAATCTGCTGCTTTACCGGTACCACGGCCTTGCAGGGGCGCGGAAGAAGGCAGAAGAGTACGGATACTCCGGAGCCATGTATCCCTGGGAGGCGGCGTCCTCCGGCGAGGAGGAGACACCTCTTTACGCGGCAATCGACATCCATACGGGAAAGGCCGCGAAGGTATGGTCGGGAATCAAGGAGCACCATGTGACCGCGGATATCATTCATGGGCTGATCTCTTACTATCAGGCGACCGGCGACCGGGAATTTATGGAGCGGTATGGATGCCGGATGATTCTGGAGACCGCTGTGTTCTGGCACAGCAGAGCCGTCTGGAACGAGGAGAAGGGCCGTCTCGAGATTCGTGATGTGATCGGTCCGGATGAGTACACGGAGCATGTGGACAATAACGCATATACCAACTACATGGCTTACGAAAATGTAAAAGCGGCGGCAGATGTTCTGGCCTCCTGGAAACACCCACTGGCGGATTCCTACCGGGAAGAAGGATGGGGCGGGCGGTTTGACCAATTCCTGCGCTGCATCTATCTGCCGGAGCCGAATGGTGAGAAGATCATTCCGCAGGACGACACCTTCCTCAGTAAAAAGAAGCTGCCGGACATTGGGAAATACAGGACAGCGGACGTGCGCCAGCTGATCTTAAAGGACTACAGCCGAAGCCAGGTTGTGGACATGCAGGTACTGAAACAGGCGGATGTAGTCATGCTGCTGGAGCTTCTGCCAGGCCGGTTTGATGCAGAAACCGTTAAGAAAAACGTGGAGTTTTACGAGGCACTGAACACTCACGATTCCTCCTTAAGCCTCTGTGCACACGCCGAGGCGGAGGCCGTGATTGGGGAAATGGACATGGCGATGAAATTTTTCCGTCAGGCGATGGAGATCGATCTCTGCGAGGGATATAAGGATTCTGCGGAAGGAATTCACGCCGCATCGCTGGGCGGGATCCTTAACTGCATCCTGAGGGGATTTGCAGGGATGAAAACGGATGGCGGAACGTATCGGTTTACGCCGCATCTGCCGGACCACTGGCAGTCCATGCGTTTTTCCTTTATGGATCATGGAAAGAAGAAAACGGCCGTGGTGACCAGAGAGGGGACGGAGATCACATGTACGAAAATTATCTGAATACGGAGAATGCACAAAAGATTGCAGACGGGATTATGAAAATCATCCCCTGCAATATCAACATTACGGACACGGCCGGTGAGATTCTTGCGAGCGGTGACAAAAGCACGCTGGGAACTCTTCACAAGGGAGCGCTGACCGCGCTGAAGCGGAAGGAAGCCTACGTGATATACGAGAATACTCCCACAGAACAGAGGGGAATCAGCCTTCCGATTATCTATAACAACAGCATACTGGGCGTGATTGCGATAGGCGGGGACGTGGAAGAAGTGATGCCCATCGGGCAGATCTGTTTATCCATCGCGGTTTTGACCATTGAAAACCGCCTGCTGAGCGATATGTCCTCCATTAAGGAAAGCCGTCTGAAGGATTTCCTGTACGAATGGATCGGATTAAGCAAGGAACAGTACGACGACGCATTTTACGATCAGGCGGCGTATTTAGGCATCGATATGAAGATTCGGAGAACCGCTGTCGTCATAACCAGCAGCAGAATCCGATACAGCATCATTGAAACCATAAAAAGCCATCTGGCGGCGGGAGAGTATATCGTGCGTCAGGGTATGGAGGAGGTCCTGATTCTGTTCCGGTCGGATAAAAGGCTGGAATCGCGTCTGGAGAAAATACTGGATATCAGCAAAGACCTGGAGAACTGTTATATTGGTGAATCCGATGTCATTGCCAGCAGAACGACGAACTCCGTCATGCAGACGTTTCACATAGCCAGGGCGCTGAATATCCGCAAACGGATTCTGTGCTACCACGAGGTTTCGCTGGAATGTCTTCTCAATAATATAGAAGTGACCAGGGAGCTGGAAGAGATCCTGAAGCTTCTGGAGGAGCGGGATGTGGACGGCGTCTTGAAGGAGACGATAGCCGCTTACGTGGAAGACAACGATAACTATGCCCAGATCTGTGATAAGCTTCATATTCACCGCAATACGTTAAACTATCGTCTGGCAAAGATCGAAGAGCTGCTGAACCGGAATCCGAGACGGGCGAAGGATTTGATGATGCTCTATATTGCCGTGATTAAAATGGGCGGGGAGAAGTAGAAACGGCAATTGTGCAAATGCACAAAAGCGCGGCCCGGGTTTGGGCGCCGCCACATTGTAGTAGGAATGTTGGAATGTTATAATGTTATCATCAACAAATGGTAAAGGAGAGGGAACAATGAAAAAAAACTTAACGAAGAAATTAGCGGCACTTGGTCTTGCAGTGATAACAACGGCGAGCATGGCGGGATGCTCATCGAAGCCGGCTGAGACAAAGGCTCCCGAGACGACGGCGGCAGCCGGAGCAGAGAGCACGGAGGCGCCGGCGACGGAAGCAGCCAAGAAGGAAGCCGGCGGCTCGAACGTCTTAAAGGTTACCTACAGCGGCACTCCGGAAATTCATGAGAAGCAGTATTTGATGGATACCTTCTTCAAGAACTTCGAAGAGGAGAATAACTGTACCGTAGAAGTGGATTTTGTGGCTCAGGCGGACGCGGTGAAGAAGATCCAGTCGGAGCAGGAAGGCAAGAATTACATAACCGATATTATCTACGCTGACACAGCAAACATGGCGCCATACGTGAACGGCGGCTGGATGCAGGATATTACAGAACTGGTAAACAGCACAGGATCGACCTATACTCAGATGTTTGACAACACAACAAATAAAGACGGTGTCCGCTACTTCGCTCCGTTTACCTTCGATGTATACGTAACGTGTGCCAATAAGAAGGCTCTGGATTACCTTCCGGACGGACTGACAGAAGAAGATGTTGTTTCCGGTATCACATGGGAACAGTACGCAGACTGGGCGGTTGCGATTGCAGCCGGTGAAGGCGAAGGAAAGACCATGATGCCTGCCAACTTAACAAGCTCCCAGCTGTTATACCCGATGGGCGGCATGAGCCTGGCTTATGGCGGAGGTTTCCCGGAATTTACCTCTGACGGATTCAAGGAGGCGCTCGGTATTATCGCTAAGATTGCGGCAGGCAACGGATTCTACGCAGAGCAGGATCAGTACACAGCACCGACAGATCCGTTAAACAGCGGCGACGTATGGCTGACATTTGCACATATGGCACCTGTTGGTACAAGCTACAACGCGGCTCCCAACAACTATGTAATCGGCGCAGCTCCCAAGGGAAGCAAGGGCGCAGGCTCCACATCAGGCGCATGGTGCTACGGCATCGCGCAGGGTGCTCCGAATCAGGAACTGGCAGAGAAATTTATCAATTACATCGCAGATCCGGAAGTAAATTATGAATTTTGTTCCAACTACGGCGGATCCTTAAGCCCGATCGAAGAGGTTGGCGACATTCTGGAATCCAGCGACGTAGTGATGAGAGCCGGTATTGAAATGTTAAAGACCACGATCGTAACCGGTGTACCGGCAGCAGAGTATTCTGACTGGAACGCGGTAAAACTGCTTTACGGTGATATTTTTAACGATGTATTAAAGAATAAAGCGGTTCCTGGAGATGATTACCTTGCAGAAGAGCAGAGTAAGCTGGAAGCATTGAAGAACTAATTAATTATGCAAAGGCCTGGAAAGCTGCGGTGTGGTAATACGATGTAACAGTTCAGACGGCGGAAAAATCAGTGCAAAGGCGGGCGTTAAGCTTGCTTATAAGACCGTTTTTGCACTGATTTTTGCATCGGATGGATATCCGATGCTTCTTGACCGGTTTTTCGGTCAAGAAGATGAGCCGTCTGAACTGTTACAATACGATCTTCACCGGGCATTTCCAGGCTTTTCTATTATACAGACAGGTTTATCCTGCCTAAAGGAATGGGGGATATATTTGAACGAGAACGATTCAAAACAGACGACAAAGAAAGCAATATTCAGTAAAAAAAGCATTCCCTATCTGCTTCTGCTCCCGGCATTCCTCTTTTATGCAGTATTCTGGCTGCTGCCGGTGCTGTCGGGGGTAAAAGAGGTTTTTACTGATTTTGACGGCAATTTCACACTTCTTGGCAACTTTAAGCTGATGGCCCAGTCCGACTTAATTGGCCCGGCAATTTTCAACACCGCAACATTTGCAGCAGTCTCAGTTGTGCTTCAATATTTTCTGGCTCTTCTCTTAGCCGTACTCCTTTCAAGAAAGTTCAAAAGCTCCAAGCTTTTGATGTTTATTTCGATGATTCCCATGGCCATTACCCCCACCGCAGTAGCGATACTCTGGAAGACGGGACTGGTCAGAGATGGCTGGATCAACACCGTTCTGATCGGATTACACTTAATCGACAAGCCCATCGTGTTCATGGGGGCGGAGGGACTGTCCGCAGTCTTCCTGATTATTCTCATCGACACCTGGACCGTAACTCCTTCCGTCATGATTATCTTGATCGCAGGACTTCAGGGGGTACAGAGAGAATTAAAAGAGGCTGCATACCTTTTTGGAGCCAACAAATGGCAGACCTTTAAGGATATCGTGATTCCGATCTTAAAGCCATCCATCACCACGTCGATCATTATGAGACTGATTGCGGCCATTCAGGTATGGTCGATCGCGGTTATGGTATTGGGATACAGCAAGGTTCCATTCCTGGTGGAGCGAATCGCGTTCTATGTCGAAGCCGTACCCGGTGTCAACACGAGCCAGAAGCTTGCGTTTACACTCTCCTTCTTAACAACCCTGATTGTACTGTGTGCAACAGTGGTATACTTAAAGGTTTCGAAGGGCGCAGGAGCCGGTTCCCACGAAAAAGGCGGGAAACGCCTGGCTAAAGTGAAGGAGGCAGCAAAATGATGGACAAACTGAATATCGTACAGAAAACCGTTATGGCTCTGATACTGGCGACCATGGTCCTCCTTGTGGCGGTTCCGCTTCTTGCATTTACAACGGTTGCGTTTTCCAACTCTGTCGAAATGACGGAATTCCCCAAACGGCTCATCCCCAAAAGTACAGTCACCGTCAAGGTGGCGCCGACTTCGGAGGGAGAATTCGAGATTTTCTATGACAGCGGAGAGGGATATGAATCCATTATCACGACGAAGAGAGCCTCCAAGCTGGAAGCACACTTTACCAGACAGTATGCGGTAACCGTGCCCGGTGAGGAGCTGGTCGAGGATTTTAAGCAGACTCTGACCAATGGCCCCATGGAGTTTACCTATAAAAAAGACTTATTCTATAACTTTAAGACGTTCTTCAGTATCGTGCCCAATGCGGCCGCGGCGCTGAAAAACAGTATTATTGTTTCACTCTACACGATTCTGATTTCCCTGGGAATCGGCAGTCTGGCCGGGTTCGCCATGGCCAGATTCCAGTTTAAGTTTAAGGAACAGATTAATGTATCGCTTTTAATCGTCCGCATGTTCCCGGTGGTGGGAATCAGTATTCCCATGGCAATGCTTTTGATTAAGTTCGGCCTCTTTGATACGAGAATCGGTCTGGCGCTTCTCTATTCCGTCCCCAATATCGCGCTGACGGCATGGATCACCAACAGTATCTTCATCGGAATCAACAAGGAGCTGGAAGAGGCGTCCATGATATTCGGAGCGGGCAGTGTGCAGACTTTTGCGAAGATCACCCTGCCGCTGGCCTTTCCGGCCCTGGCGGCGAGCTCGATGTATTCGTTTTTAACAGCCTGGAATGATACCATTTCAGCCCTGATCCTGACCAATAAAAACCAGACGCTGTCCCTGGTTGTCTATAAGGCGATCGGAACCACCTCAAGCGGAATCCAGTACGCGGCGGCGGGAAGTATCGTGCTGATCCTTCCGGCACTGGTGTTTACATTCATTATCAGAAAATATATCGGTCAGATGTGGGGCGGAGTAGAACTATAGGAGGAAGCTTATGAGCTATTTGGAAATCAAGAATTTGCAGAAAAAATATACGAAAGATGGTCCGCTGGTTGTTAATAATATGAATTTATCCATTGAGAAGGGAGAGTTCATCGTATTTCTGGGACCGTCCGGCTGCGGCAAGACGACCACCATCCGCATGATCTCGGGACTCGAGGATATCAGCGGCGGTGAGATATTAATCGACGGGGAAGACGTAATCGGAAAGAAGCCGAAGGACCGCGGCGTATCCATGATATTCCAGAGTTACGCCATCTGGCCCCACATGACGGTATTTGACAATATCGCCTATCCCTTAAAGCTCCAGAAGGTGCCGAAGGATGAGATCAAAAAACGCGTGACGGCGGCCGCGGAAGCAACCGATATCGTAGGTCTCTTAAACCGTTATCCGGCGCAGATGTCGGGCGGCCAGAGACAGAGGGTTGCCGTATCCAGGGCGATCGTTGTAAAGCCGAAGATTTTCCTGATGGACGAACCGCTGTCCAATCTGGATGCAAAGCTCCGTGTGTCGATGAGAACCGAACTTAAAAATATCCATATCCAGCAGAATTCCACCAGCATTTTCGTTACCCATGACCAGTCTGAGGCCATGAGCCTTGCAGACAGAATCGTCGTCATGTACAAGGGCAAGATCGAGCAGATCGGCACGCCCATGGAGGTATATCAGGACAGTGCGACCAGATTTGTCGCAGAATTCATCGGCACGCCGCCGACTAATTTCTTTGTCACAAAGATCGAAAAGACGGCAGACGGCCTGATGGCCATAAACGATGATATTCACTATCTGGTGCCGGATTCCTTAAAGGAGGCGCTTCTGCCGTACGCCGGCAAAGAGGTGGACTTAGGCGTGAGGCCGGAATACATCGATCTGTCATTCTCCATGGAGCGGACAAAAGGTTACTTATGCGACACCGTCATCGATTTCGTGGAGCCCCAGGGTTCCCACGCCATTCTGATCACAAAGATCGGCGGAAATGAAGTGAAGATTCACACCACCACCTACATGGAAATGGCGCCGAAGACGAATGTGGCGTTAAACGTTAAGGACGACAAGGTGATGTTCTTTGACCGCGATACGTCTTTCAGGATTAAGTAGAGATCGGATTAAAGCAAAAATCAGATAAGTAGGAAACCGTACAACGGTGGAAAGAGGATGCAACATGGATAAGATTCTGATCGCGGCATCAACCCATTGGGACCGTGAGTGGTACCGTACCTTTCAGGAGTTCCAGATCCGGCTCTGCGGTCTGATGAACCGGCTGATCACCCTTCTGGAACAGGATGAGGAGTTTCTGTGCTATACCTTTGACGGACAGTCGGTGGTTTTGGAGGATTACCTGGAAATCTACCCGGAAAACAGGGGGAGAATCGAGAAGCTGGCGGCGGAGGGGCGTCTCGTATTCGGGCCGCTCTACAATCTGCCGGATGAGTTCTTATCCGGAGGAGAGGCGCTGATCCGTAATTTCCTGCTGGGAGATGAGGTATGCCGGTCGGTTGGAGGTAAGTTAAACGCGGGATATGTGCCGGATAATTTCGGTCATCTCTCCCAGCTTCCACAGATATTAAACGGCGTGGGAATCGATACGGCGTTCTTCTTCCGGGGAGTGGACCGGACGGAATACAAAGAAAAGGAATTCTGCTGGGAGTCCCCGGACGGGTCCCGCGTCCTGTGCGAGTATATGATTCTGGGATACTGGAGTCTGAAGAGCTGGGGGAAAATGGGAAAGACCACGGCAGAGCATTTTTACGACGCCTACCGCACGTTAAAGGAATCCAGCCGTTTAAATACCTTTCTGCTGATCAATGGTTCCGATCACCTCTTTCAGGACCCGGATTTTACGGCTATGGTGAGAGACGTGAAGGAAACGTTTCCGGAGCTGGATATCAGAAATGGTTCCATTGCCGATTACGCGGAAATGGCAAAGGAAGCGGCGGGTGATTGCGGCGGCCTTAAAACGGTCAGAGGGGAGCTGCGGGATTTCCGGTACGGGCCGGATCCGACCGCGGTCACTTCCTGCCGGGGCCGGATCAAACGCCTTCTGTTTGCGGTTCAGTCGCAGGTGGAACGGTACGCGGAGCCGCTGGCCGTCCTGGCCTCTGCCTGTGGAGACGGATTTGACTATCCGGGAGGGCTCTTCGGAAAAATCTGGAGAAACATCTCCATATCTCTGGGACACGACGGAATCTCCGGCTGTTCTACCGACGAGGTGATGGACGATATCAAGTCCTATTTAACCCATGCGCTCCAGTCCTCCTCACGGATCAGCGAGATGGCGATGGAGGAGCTGACGGGACGGGAAGCGTACGGACAGGTTTCCGGCGATGAGTCGTATCTGGCGGTCTTCAATCCCCATCCATTTGCCTATACGGGGATGACGGAACAGACGGTGCACCTGGAGAAGGCCGGAGGCTGGAAGGATTTCGTACTTTATGGGGACAACGGCGAGGAGATTCCCTATGAAATTCTGGAACTTTCGGATGAGGTGATCACCCGGGAATACCTCTATAACAGCAAGGAGAAGATTCCGAGAACGTGTGTGAAGATTTTATTCCCGGTAAAAGATATTCCGGCGCTTTCCATCCGGTATTTCCGGATTCAGAAGAGCCGTCTTCTGGAGAAGCGGTGCCAGGAATTCTACGTGCGGCGCCAGCCATCCGGGGCTAAGATCGAAAACCAGCGTTTTTCTGTCACTGTCAATGAAGACGCCAGCATCAATGTGCTGGACAAAAAGAACGGACAAATATACCGGGGACTGAACAGCTTCGTGGACAGAGGCGAGGCGGGGGATGAGTATCAGCACGTGTCTCCGCTTCTGGACGAACATGTGCTGGCAAGGCTGACGGGCGTATCCGTAATTCACAACAGCCCCCTGTCACAGAAGCTTAAGATAACGTCCGAACTGAACATACCGGACCGGGCGGACCGCGGATTTTTAAAGCGCTCCGTCGAGTATCGGGTGTGCCGGATCGTAACGCTCGTCTGTCTGACTGAGGGAACGGACCGGGTGGAATTTACGGTACAGATCGACAATCCCTGTCCGGATCACATTCTGTTTGCCAGATTCCCGGCGGCATTAAAAAATCCGGTGGAATACTCAAACACGGGCTTTGAGGAGACGGAGCGGACAGGGGAAAGAAAGGACTTTGCACCGGAGCTTAAATCGACGCAGTCCCTGTTAAACCCGATGCGGGGATACGCAGGACTCAGGGGGAAAAAGGAAAGCGTCTCGCAGGGAACAGCGGCGGAATGTGACGGAAGCTTCCACGTGATGGGAAAAGGTCTTTATGAGTACCACACGAAGAAAAACGGAGAGACAGTGGATTTCTATATCACCCTGCTACGGAGTACGAGTTACTTATTCCACGGCCTTCCGACCTCATGGCTGGATGGACAGGAGAGCACCACCCCTGTGGTGGAGACGAAGGGAGCCATGGAGCTTGGGGAGACTACTGTGGAATACGCGGTTCTGTTTGATGAAGAGAATCCGGCCAGGGAGGCAGAGAAATACTTATATCCTCTCTATGGAACGGACGTACCGCACCTTCCAGCAGACAGAGGGGCCTGCGGATCCTTTTTAAACTTTGACAACGAAAACATCCTGCTCAGCGCCCTTAAGAAACACCGGACAATGGACGGAACGGTGGTGCGTTTCTATAACAGAAGCAGCCGCGAGGAGGAACTGGTGATCCGCACCGGCCGGGAGATCGGCGAATGCCGGGCGTGCAGCCTTTTGGAGGAACTGGAAGGGAAAGTAAAGCACACGGCGGACACCATAACCTGTACGGTACCGGGTAATAAAATCATAACACTATATATTGCATGGAGATAGAATATGGACAGCATAAAAGAACACTTACAAAATTTATATCCGGACTGCTGGGAGGAACTGGAACAGCGGATAGGAGCACTGACGGAATCGTGGAAGCTCAAGATGGGTAGTACCTCCGGAGAGGCGCTTTATCCATGGGTGAGCAAGGAAGATGTCATGCTGATCACGTACGGTGACGGAATCAGAAGAGAGGGGGAAGCGCCTCTCGCCACACTCCGCTCATTCTTAAACGAGGAGCTTTCCGATACGGTGAGCGCGGTCCATTTACTTCCCATGTTCCCCTATACGTCGGACGACGGATTCTCAGTGACGGATTTTAAGGAGATCAATCAGGAGCTGGGAGACTGGGAAGATATTGGGAATCTGGGGAAACAGTACGATCTGATGTTTGACGCGGTGATCAATCACGTCTCTAAGTCAAGCCGGTACTTTAAAGAGTATGCGGCAGGAAATCCGCACTACCGGGGATTCTTCATCGAGGCGGATCCCGATGGGGACTACAGCACCGTGATCCGGCCCAGAACGCAGCCGCTGCTCACGAAGTTTGAAACTTCCATGGGGACGAAGTATCTGTGGACTACCTTCAGCGAGGACCAGCTGGATTTAAATTACAGAGACCCGGAAGTCTTAATGGAGATTCTCGATGTACTTCTGCTCTATGCAGCGAAGGGCGCGCGGTTTATCCGGTTTGACGCCATCGGCTTTGCCTGGAAGGAGCTGGGGACGACCTGCATGCATCTTCCGCAGACCCACGAGCTGATCAAGCTGATGAGGTGTGTCCTGGAGTCCTGCGCAAGGGGCTGTACGATCATAACAGAGACCAATGTGCCTCATAAAGAGAACATCAGCTACTTTGGCAACGGCTATGATGAGGCCGGGCTGGTTTACCAGTTTCCGCTTCCTCCGCTGACCCTGTATTCCTACTTGAGCGGGAGCGCGGAGCATTTATCGGACTGGGCGGCGGGGCTGGAACCGACCACGGAAGCGACTGCCTACTTTAATTTCCTGGCATCCCACGACGGAATCGGCCTTCGCCCGGTGGAAGACATCTTAAGCGAGGGGGAACGGCGCCTCATGGTGGCCGAGGTCATGGAGCGCGGCGGAGAAGTAGGTTACCGTTCTCTGGCCGACGGCAGTATGGTCCCGTATGAACTGAACATCAATTACCTGGACGCCATAGCCGGCAACGAGACGGATAGGGGGAAAATGGTCCGCAAATTCCTCGGCTCCCAGTGTATTCTGCTTTCCGTCATGGGAATGCCTGCGATTTATTACCACAGCCTTCTGGGATCCAGAAACTGTTATAAGGATTTCGAAGAATCAGGGATCAAGAGACGAATTAACAGGGAGAAGCTTGACGCAGACCAGCTGAAGGCGGAACTCTCGGATCCGGATTCCTTAAGAAGCCGGGTGCTGGCCGGATACAGGCAGATGTTAAAGATCCGGAAGCAGGAGGACGCATTCTCGCCCAACAGTCCGCAGCAGGTTCTGAAGCTGGATAGAAAAGTGTTCGCACTCTTGAGGGGGACGAAAGAAAATCAGATTCTGGTACTTATCAATGTATCGGATGATGTGGTAGAATTGAAGACAGGAATGGCGGGAAGCGGTCTGCTTTCCGGTAAACAGATGAATCAGGAGGTCACGCTGGAGCCATATGAATATCTGTGGATGAAGATTAACGGCTGACCATTATAAAAGAGGAGAAGCAGGGTATGGACAGAGATTACAGCTTTTTGGATTCCCTTGACAGGGGAATGTATTTTGATAAGAAAGAGTACGACGGAGCGCCGCTTTTAAGCTACGAAGAGGTAAAGGACAGGCTGCCGGTTCCTATCGTATCCAGCCATCCGGAATGGGTGGACTGCTACAAGTATGCGATTCAGGTTTTATATACCAACGTGCACCGTCCGACAGAGGGCAGCGGGTTTGTGAGCAATTTTGTGGACGCCGCGTTTAATGATGATATTTTCCTCTGGGACACGGTATTTATGACGCTGTTCTGCAATCTTCTTCATCCTTACGTTCCGGGAATCTGTTCCCTGGATAACTTTTACTGCAAGCAGTTTGATGATGGGGAGATACCCAGGGAGATGGTGCGGGAGACGGGAAAAGATTTTCTCCTGTGGGTCAACGCTTTTGACAGTCCGCTGTACTCCTATTTCCAGAATCACTATGGCTTCCGTACCTTAAGAGAATTGGGAAAACTGCCGTATGAGGACATGTACAAGCCGAATATGGGCCGCATCATCGAGAGGAAGCCGTATCTGACCTTAGATAATCTAAACCATCCCCTTCTCGCCTTCGCGGAATGGGAGAGCTACTGCCATACGAGAGACGCGGCGCGTCTTCACTTGGTATTTGAGCCGCTCTACCACTATCATGAGGCGATGAAGTACCATCTGCGCCATCAGAACGGCTTGTACGTTACGGACTGGGCGAGTATGGATAACTCGCCGAGAAACAAGCATCTGGGGCTCGCAGTGGATACCAGCAGTGAGATGGCCATGTTTGCAGGCAATCTGATTGACATCATGGATGTCCTGGTAAAACGGGGCTACGAGGTGCCGGATTACGATAAACGGCGTGAAGGCCTCGTGAAGGACCGCACGGTTCTGATCGAGAAAATCAATCACTATATGTGGAACGAACAGGACGGATTTTACTACGATATGACATTTGGCGAGCGCCAGACCAGAATCAAGACGATCGCGGGCTTCTTCCCGCTGGTGTCCGGCGTGGCAGATGAGAAACAGGGAAAACGTCTCATCGAATGGCTGGAGGACAAGGAGACCTTTAACCGCGTACACCGGATTCCGGTTGTGGCTGCGGACGAAGAGGGATACGATCCAAGAGGCGGATACTGGAGAGGCTCCGTGTGGGCTCCGACCAACGCCCTCGTCACCTGCGGACTGGAGAAGCACGGGTTCCATAAGCTGGCCAAGGACATCGCCATCAATCATCTGGATGTAATTGCAAAGGTCTATGAGCAGACGGGAACTATCTGGGAGAACTATCCGCCGGATGAGATATCCAGCGGGGATGCAGACAACAAGGATTTCGTGGGCTGGTCCGGCCTCGCTCCGATTCTCTATCTGATCCAGTACGCCGCAGGCCTGTCCCTCGACAGGAATGAGACGGAAACGACGGTCCGTTGGGAGATATCCGAGCATCTGGTGCGGGGAGGTGTTCTGGGCTGCAAGCGGTACTGGTTTGCAGGGAAGACGGCTGATTTCGAGGCCGCAGACGCAGGCGGGTCCCTTGAGGTGAGCATCCATACAGAGGACTGCTTCAAGTTAAATCTGATCTATCAGGGCGCACAGCACTCGATTATGGTGCAGGGCGACATGAAGCTGACATTTTAAATTCTGACTTGTATGACAAATGAGGCGTGATATTTTATGAAGACAATAGCGATTTACGGCGACAGTATTTCAACGGGAACACACGGGGAGGGCGGCTATGAGGCCATGCTGAAAAGCAGCCTCTCCCTGGAAAAGGTTTATAATTTTGCCGTCGGCTCCAGCGGACTGACGCGGAAGACGCCCGTCGGCATGCTGGAGGTGCTCGATAAGAATCCGGTTCCGAAAGACGCAGAGCTGTTTCTTATCTGGCACGGCAGCAACGACTGGTACTGGGGAAGCGGGATGGAAGAGTTCTCCCATGGGGTAAAGGAAGCTGTGGACAGGCTGCGCGCCGCGGCTCCCACCGCGGAACTGGTCTGGGTGACTCCGATCTACCGGTTTGAGTGTCCGGATGGCATGGCGCAGGCGGGAGAGGCTTACGAACTGCCCAACAAAAACGGATACACCATGCTTGATTACTACGAGGAGCTGGAGCGCTCCAGCAAGCGGCTGGGCTTCCCGCTCATCGACATGCGGCGGCTGTGCGGAATTCATCGCGATAATGCCAATTTATACCTGGAAGACCGGGTTCATCCCAATCGGGCGGGCTACCAGAGGATCGGCGCGGTCCTGGACCGGGAGATTCAGAGATTTTGTATATATTAAACGTTTCAGCTTGACATTTCCCCAAAAATCTGTATTAATAGTTTTAGAGACTTGGGGGTGATTGAATGGCAACCATAAAGGAAATTGCGAAGGCATGCAATGTCTCCGTGGCAACGGTATCGAATATATTGAATGATAAGCCCGGGGCCAGCAAGGCGACCAGGAAAAACGTGATGGCCATGATTGAGAAGATGAATTATACGCCAAACGTGGTGGCCAAAAATCTGAAGCTGCAGAAAACGAGAAGCATCGGCGTGATTGCCGAGGATATGACCATATTCAGTATTCCGGATATCATAGATGGAATTACAGAACAGTGTGAACAGGTAGATTATCAGATTCTTCTGATCAATTTAAGGCTTTATAAGAAGTATAATGATACCTACTACAGCAAGGACGACTATTACGAGGTGGTACGCGGCGAGATTAAAAAACTGATGCAGAAGCAGGTGGAAGGAATCATCTATGTAGCGGCCCATGAGCGGCCGATCTTATGTATTCCGGAGAATCTTCCCATACCGGCGGTGATGGCCTACGGCTATTCCAGGACGCCGAAGGTGCCCTCCGTCGTGGTGGATGACTGCCACGGAGCATACGAGATTACGAAATACTTAATCGAGAACGGCCATACGAAAATCGGCGTAATCATGGGAAAAGCGGACAGTATTCACGCGCAGTCCCGACTGGTGGGATACCAGGAGGCGCTGTTTGACAGCGGAATCCTCTATTCCCCGGGCTTTGTGACCGAGGGAGACTGGAACCGGGAGTCAGGCTATGAGGGCATTACGAAGCTTCTTGCAAAGGGCATCACGGCGGTATTCTGCATGAACGACCTGATGGCTGGCGGCGTCTACGACAGGCTGGCGGAGTTGGGCATGACGGTGGGCGAGGATCTGTCCGTGGTGGGCTACGATAACCGGGAGCTGTCCAGTTATTATAATCCGCCGCTGACAACCATTGACCTGCCGCTTCACGATATCGGCTACCGGGCCAGCGAAATCATGATTGAGATGCTGGAAGGCAGGGAGATCAGCGAGGAGGAGTCCGTCTGTGCAGTGGAATGCACCAGGCGGATTCGGAAGTCGGTGAAGGATATATCTGGAAAGAATATGTCTGAGAAGAATGTACCAGAAACGAACCTATCAGAAACGAACCTATCAGAAACGAATCCGGAATGACAACGAGAGGAAGTACGATCTGCCAACTGAGATATATTGAACAGGCAGACGGTACTTCCTTTTTTGCAATCATAGAAAAAACCTATGACTGTAGTCAAAGTGCCCTATATAAAACGATTAATAAAATAGAAAAATTGCGCAAAAGTACTTTACAAGGCGATTTTGTTGTGATATTATCTAACATATAAAACAAAAAGATGGATTGATAGTATGAAAAAAGCATATTGAATGCATAAACGATAAGAAACAACCGATAAAAACATGCCATACGTTAAAAATGGTATTTTTTTTATAATATTTATATTAATCGTTTAATATAACGAAAAAGGAGGAAATGCTAAGATGTTTCAGGAAATACCGCTGAAAAATACGAAAATTACAGATGAATTCTGGAAACCTTCCATTGATCTCGTGAGAGAAAGCATTATTCCGTATCAGTGGGAAATATTAAACGATTTAGTAAAAGGCGCGGAGCCGAGCCACTGCCTGCACAATTTTAAAGTAGCTGCAAAGGAAGAAGAAGGAGACTTCATGGGGGCCGTGTTCCAGGATACGGACGTGGCGAAATGGCTGGAAGCCGTGGCGTATACGCTGGAGGCGTTTCCGGATGAGGAGCTGGAGCGGCTGGCCGATGAGACGATCGCACTGATCGGGAGGGCCCAGCAGGAAGACGGTTATCTGGATACATACTTTATTATAAAGGAACCGGAGGGACGGTTTAAAAATCTCCAGGAGGGGCATGAACTCTACACCGCGGGCCATATGATAGAAGCTGCTGTTGCCTACTATCAGGCCACCGGAAAGGACAAATTTTTACAGATTGTCTGTAAAACGGCTGATCTGCTCTGCAAGATTTTTGGACCGGAGGCGGATCAGATTCACGGGTATCCCGGCCATCAGGAGATCGAACTCGCACTGGTGCGGCTTTACCGCGTGACCGGCAGACGGCAGTATCTGGAGCTTGCGAAATATTTTATCGATATCCGAGGCGTGGGAGCGAATTATTTTCTGGAGGAGCAGAAGAGGAGAGGCGGCAGGGGAATCTTTCCTGAGTTCTCCGGATATGACCCGGCCTACTCCCAGTCCCATATGCCGGTGCGGGATCAGAAGACGGCGGAGGGACACGCAGTCAGAGCCGTCTATATGTACTGTGCCATGGCCGATCTGGCGTTGGAATACGAGGACGAAGCCCTGATGGATGCCTGTAAGACTCTCTGGGACAATATGACCGGAAAGAGAATGTACCTGACAGGAGGAATCGGTTCCTCCGGCATTCTGGAACGGTTCACAACCGATTACGACCTGCCGAACGACCGGAATTATTCCGAGACGTGCGCGTCCATCGGCCTGGCTCTCTTCGGAAGCCGCATGGCGAGAATCACAAAGGACGCTTCCTATATGGACACTGTAGAGCTGGAGCTTTACAACAACATCCTGGCGGGAATCGCCATGGACGGAAAGAGCTTCTTCTATGTAAATCCCCTGGAGGTATGGCCGGACAACTGCATGAACCGGACTTCCATGGAACACGTCAAGCCGGTGCGCCAGAAATGGTTCGGCGTTGCCTGCTGTCCGCCCAACATTGCGAGAACGTTAGCAAGTCTGGGCCACTATATCGCATTTCGAGAAGATAAACGGGTTTATGTAAACCTATATGTAAGCGCCGTGATCGATGGAATCCCCGGTTCTCTTAAAATCGAGAGTCAGATGCCCTGGAAAGGCCGGTGTGAGATTACACGAGGCGGAGAAGGCGGGAAGGAGATGGAGCTGGCGCTCCGGATTCCCGCATACGCAGAAGGCTTTGCAGTAACGGGACGTGACGGCAGACCGGTCCGGTGGCATGAGGAGACGGGGTACGCCATACTGGACGAGGACAGCGGCAGTGATTCGGTCATTCTCACCTGGAATATGCCGGCCGCCTATGTGTGGGCCAATCCCATGGTACGGGCTGACGCGGGAAGAGTGGCCATTAAGAAAGGGCCTGTCGTGTACTGTCTGGAAGAAACGGACAACGGCGCGAATCTGGCCGGAGTCTTTGCGGATACTTCCCAGCCGCCGTCTGAGACCTGGGAACCGGATCTTTTAGGCGGCGTGGTAAGTGTTTCCGTTCACGGCAAACGGCTGGCCGCAGGAGCGCTGCAGAAGAAGCTGTACGCCGCAGAACGGCCGCAGTTAGAAGATATTTCGCTGAAGGCGGTTCCATACGCCAGGTGGTGCAACCGCACGCCGGGCGAGATGACCGTATGGATGAAAGAATTATACCATGTGTGATGCAGGCGAATACGCCTGATCAGAATAAATGATTCAGAATAAGGAGGAAACTTTTATGAGAAAACGAGTATTAGCAGTTTTACTGACGGCGGCGATGGCGGTTTCAGCCCTCGCAGGATGCGGCTCCAAGAGCACAGAGAGCACAGGAACGAAAACCGAGGATACGAAGGCAGCAGAGACTACCACAGCTGCATCCGCAGGCAAGAACGAGATGGCGGTAGAGGGTGACGACGTAACCACCTTAAACGTATGGACCTTCATCGAACTGCACCAGCAGTTCTACGTGGACATGGCAGAGAAGTGGAATGAAGAGAACCCGGACAAGAAAGTAAAGCTGGTATTGAGCAACATGGCATACGATGATATGCACAATAAGCTGTCCCTTGCTCTGGAGTCAGGCGAAGGCGCACCGGATATCGTGGATATTGAGCTCGGCAAATTCCCGGCATTTATGACAGGAAAAATCGGCCTGATGGATTTAACCTCTGCAATCGAGCCGTACAGAGATACCGTAGTTGAGTCAAGACTTGACATTTATTCCAAAGACGGCAAGATCTACGGATTCCCGACTCACGTAGGTACCACGGTTGCGTTTTATAATGAAGACCTTATGAACGCGGCGGGCGTTGATTACAAGAGTATCAAGACATGGGATGATTTTAAGGAAGCAGGCGTCAAATATTACGAAGCAACCGGCAAGTATTTTGCATGTATCGAGACGAGCGCGCAGTGGATGATCAACCTGATGCTGGCTCAGAAGGGCGGGAATTACTTAGACGCTGACGGCAATGTCAACATCACCAGCGACGAGATGGTAGAGGTGCTGACCTACATAAAGGAAATGCAGGATACCGGCGCATTTGCAACCGTTCCGGGCGGTCAGCCTGACAACGAGGAAGCGTATCCGTTCTATAATTCCGGCGATTACGCGGCACAGATTATGCCTTTCTGGCAGACATCCAGATACACCAACTACATGACAGACTTAAAGGGCAAGGTAGCAATCGCAGCAGTTCCGGCCTTTGAAGACAGCAAGGTTCAGACAATCGGCGGCGGCGGTACCGGTACAGCTGTTGTAGCAGGGGGCGAGCACGCAGACCTGGCGGCAGAAGTAATGGCATACATCAAGCTGTCTGCTGAAGCAAGTAAGGAAATCTGGAACGTATTAGGCTTTGACCCGGTCAACACAGAAGTATGGACCGACACGGCGCTGACACAGAATCCGGATAACCAGTTTGTACAGTATTTTACCACCTATCCATTTGACGTATTAAATGAAGTAAAAGACAGTATCGGTCTCTTGACCTGCTTTACAGATGAGAAGATGCCGTCCATCAACAACGAATTCTGCAACGTAACGCTCAACAGCATTTACGAGGATGGAATGGATATTAAGGAAGCACTGACCCAGTCCCAGGAAACGTTGGACAATGAATTCAGATAAGTTATGATGGAAAGCATCGAGGAAAGGAGTTAGCGGAATGAAAAAACTGTTTTATTCACAGAAAATAGCCCCATACGTATTTATCTGCCCGTTTGTCATCACGGTCCTTCTGTTCTGGATCGCCCCCATATGCAACGGCGTGCTGTTAAGCTTTCAGGATGTGCTGAAGGATGAGTGGGTGGGGTTTAACAACTACTCCCGGCTGCTGACGGATAAAATCTTTTATAAAGCCGTGTGGAACAGCTTTAAGTATATGGTCGGGACACTGGTTCTGCTGATTCCTTTCCCGATGCTGTTTGCTACATTATTAAACAATAAACTGTTAAAGGGAACCGAGTTCTTTAAATCCGTTTATTTCCTGCCGGCTCTGACGTCGGTAGTGGTAGCAGGTACGATTTTCCGGCTTATGTTCGGAGAATCGGCCTCCTCCCTCTTCAATCAGGTCATTGGATTTTTCGGCCTCGACCCGATCAAATGGTTAAAGGGCGCTAATACCACATATTTTGCCCTCCTTTTGCTGGCCTGCTGGCGCTGGACCGGCGTCAATATCCTCTATTTCCTGGCCGGACTCCAGAACATTCCGACGGAATTATACGAGGCGGCATCCATCGACGGAGCGACGAAATGGCAGCAGTTTAAAAGTATTTCCATCCCCCTGTTAAAGCCGACTACAGTCTACGTACTGACCATCAGCATCTACGCGGGCCTGTCCATGTTCCTGGAGAGTACCATGCTGTTCAAGGGCAATAACTCCCCGAACAACATCGGCCTTACCATTGTCGGATACTTATACCGGCAGGGCGTGGAGAAGCGGGCCATGGGATACGCCTGTGCCGTTGGTATGGTGCTTCTCATCATCGTCATGGTTGTCAATGTCATTCAGCTGAAGCTGACAGGTACCTTTAAAGAGGAGGATAAATAGTATGCAGACGAAATTATCCGGTAAATCAAAAAAGGCAAGTCTGGAGCTGTGGGGCAGTACCATCCTGTTCATTGTTCTGGCAATTGTGATTATTCTTCCGATCTGGCTGCTGTTAATCGCCAGCTTCAAGCCCGGAGGCGACTTATTACAGTACGGCTTAAACCTGGATATCAACTTCTCCAGAATGAGCCTCGACAATTTCGTCCTTCTTTTCACGGGACAGCACGAGTACTGGACCTGGTTCTTCAACAGTATCTTTTTAACGGCTCTGACCGTGCTGCTGACACTGGCTGTAAGCGCCTTTGTCGGATACGGCTTTGCGGCGTACGAGTTTAAGGGAAAAAGGGTATTTTTCGTTATCGTCCTTCTCATCCTTTCGATCCCGCTGGAGGTTGTCATGCTGCCGCTGTATAAGCAGATGTCCATGATGAAGATGATGGACAGCTATACTGCCATTGTCCTTCCGTTCATGGCGCATGCATCCACAATCTTCTTTTTCCGCCAGTACTTACTGAGCCTTCCCAAGTCCCTCTTAGAGGCGGGAAGAATCGACGGCGCCACGGAATACGGAATCTTTTTAAGGCTGATCGTACCGATCATGAAGCCGGCATTCTCCGCCATGGCGATCTTAAACGGCATGAACGCATGGAACAACTACCTGTGGCCGCTGCTGGTAATCCGTTCTTCGGATAAATACACGCTGACCCTTGGTTTAAATACGCTGATTAACCCTTATGGGGACAATTACAGCCTTCTGATCGTAGGTTCCCTGTTCTCCATCATCCCAATCTTCATTCTGTTTATCGCCTTCCAGAAATATTTCATCGAAGGCATGACGGCTGGAGCGGTGAAAGGATAGGCGTTGGAGGGGGATAACACGTATGAATCAGTTTAACTATAAAAAGACTCCGGAAAATGTCCCGTTTATCAGTAACCGGGCGGACCCGTATGTGACGCGTCACGACAACGGCACGTATTACTTTACGGCCAGCGTTCCGGAGTATGACAGAATTGTATTGAGAAAGTCAGATTCCCTCATGGGGCTTCGGGAGGCCCCCGAGAAAACAGTATGGAAAAAACATGATAGCGGTGATATGAGCGCCCACATCTGGGCGCCCGAGCTTCACCGGATCGGAGACGCCTGGTATCTCTATTTTGCCGCGGGCGCTGCTGAGGATGTCTGGGCCATCCGGCCGTATGTGCTGGAGTGCAGGGCGGAGGATCCCATGGAAGGTCCCTGGCAGGAATTGGGGATGATGGAGGCCGCAGATGATTTTTCCTTTCAGGATTTTTCCCTGGACATGACTGTCTTTGCGTCGCACGGCGCGTGGTACTGTGTCTGGGCGGAAAAGGTAAGCGTGGGAAAGAAGATTTCCAATCTCTATATTGCCAGGATGAAGTCTCCGCATAGTCTGGCGACGAAGCAGGTTCTCCTGTCGTCCCCGGATTACGATTGGGAGCGGGTTGATTTCTGGGTCAATGAGGGGCCGGCTGTTATCCGGCGGAATGGACGTATCTGTATGACGTATTCGGCCAGCGCCACAGGCGCGGAATACTGCATGGGCTTACTGAGCGCCGAAGAAGACAGTGACCTTCTCGACCCCGCCAGCTGGACCAAGGAACGTCTGCCGGTCCTTGTGACCGATGAAACGGCCGGACTGTACGGTCCCGGCCATAATTCCTTTACTGTCGATGAGAATGGCCGGGATATCATGGTATTTCACGCCCGGCAGTACGATGAGATCACGGGAGATCCGCTGTATGACCCGAACCGGCACGCGTATCTGGCCGGTGTGGAATGGGAAGACGGGGAGATGGTTTTTAAGCCGATGAGGCTTTAGGCAGAAGACAGACCAAAGACCACAGACAACATTTGACAGACCGCATCACCTGTGATACACTGATGAAGTAAAACGAAAATAAACGAAATCAAAAACGCTTCTGCCGATTGCGGCGATAAACGTTTTTATGAGGATAACAGCGATGAACAGACCAGCTCATGCATTCACTTATGAATATTGCAGCGATACCTTCAGTGCAGAGACTTATTGCAGTGAAGCTTTTGGCGTACAATATAAAAGGGAATCCATGCAGTCGGGATATGATTTATCGTGAAATCCGTTTTGACATTTTAAATGTAAAATGTAATGATATCGGAGGAATCGCTGCCCGGCGGTTCCTTTTTTGTGTGCAGCAGGATATCCGCCATACTATAGGATATAATTTTAAAAATCTTTAAAGTAATGCAAATTTGCATTGTTCGGTGTGGTAAAGTATGACCATAGACAACAGAAAGAAGGTCTGAAATGTAATATTTGAGGATGCGTAAGCCCAGCGGCGAGGGCAGGAGACTGTAAATCTCTCACATCGGAAACAACGCAGGTTCGAGTCCTGCCGCATCCATTTTCCGTCAAACGAAGCGAGACAGGAGCCGCCGCGCTTCGGCAAAAGCGGGAAATTCAAAATTTGGAAAAGTGATCGAGAGGATTAAGATGATACTTTGCTAAAGTATTGTGCCGTCAGGCACCGGGGGTTCGAATCCCTCCTTTTCCGTTTGGAGTATTTTATAATAGGAAGAAAGGAATGGAAAACGAAATGGAAACCGTCGTACTGCGTGAGCGATATTACAGCAGCGCGCCTGTCAGTTATGATAACTACAGGCTTTTTTGCGTTGCAGCAGACGATCGCTTAAAGAACGTGCGGCGGATATCCAGTCCCGCGGCAGGGACCGCATGATCTTTAAGCCTCAACAGGAGGATGAGTATCATGCATCAGGTTTTATTTCCGCTGGTGATTGTGAATATATTAAAACAACATGGATCAAAGGAGCAGCCGCTGACGATCACGCAGATCGCTGATAGGATCAACCGGCAGTACGCACCGTTTTCGGACCGGGAACAGGTCATCAACCGTTCTACCGTGGCAAGGACACTGGAATCGCTGGTGCTGTACACGGAGGTTGGCGATCTGCTGGATTTCTGTGTCGTAGAGGGCGGTTCGGCGAATAAGAAAAAATACTACATCGAAAATCACAAAATTGGATAAATTTTGGCAGGAGCAAGTCCGAATAATTTACTGCCCTGCGGCTCATACTAGATTTTGTACAAAAGAAGTACAAAACAGAAACAGGTGAGTCCATGGAGAAACCGAGTAGGAAACTGAAGAAAACTTTTTTAATTTTGGGAGTTACGGGGGCAGTTTATGCAAGCTTTAAGTATCTGCTGCCCCTGGTGATTCCCTTTTTGATTGCATATATATTTGCCCTGGCACTTCGTCCTTCCGCCGTATGGCTGGAAAAGAAATGCCGGTTTACATTAAAAAGGAAAGAAGTCCATCTGCCCCTGGCGGTCATCGGCGGCGTTCAGATCATCATCCTGATGGCGCTGTTCGGCACGCTTCTGTATTATGGCGGGAGAAAGCTGTTTATGGAGGCGAATTTGTTCTTCGACAACCTTCCGCAGATGATCAACAGCCTCGACCGCTGGCTGACCGGCTGCTGCTTCTTTACCGAGAATCTCTTCCGCCTCCCCAGGGGCTTTCTGGTGAAAATGCTGCGCGAGATGCTGGTCGGCGGCGGGAAAGCCATGAAGGATGCCGCCATGCCGTTTTTAATGGTAAACTCCATGACCGTCGTGCGCTGCTTTGTGGAGGTTACGGTCATGACCATTATACTGTTTATCGCCACCATCCTCTCCCTTCAGGAGATGGAGGATATCCGGATGCGCCGTGACAATTCCATTTTCCGCCACGAATTTGCCCTGTTGGGCAGCAGGCTGACTATGGTAGGCAGCGCATGGCTGAAGACACAGGGAAGCATCATGTTCCTGACTATGTGCATCTGTACCGCAGGCCTTTTCCTTATGGGCAATCAGTACAGCCTGCTTCTGGGAATCGGAATCGGCCTTCTCGACGCGCTTCCCATCTTCGGCACGGGAACGGTACTGATCCCCTGGGCTCTGTTTCGCCTGGTAAATGGAGACTGGCTCTACGGAATCGGCCTCTTTGTCATCTATATTATCTGCTACTTCCTCCGTCAGGTGATGGAGGCCAAAATCATGGCAGACAAGGTTGGTCTGACACCGCTTGAAACGCTGATCTCCATGTATGTGGGGCTCCAGCTGTTCGGCCTTCTGGGCTTTATCCTGGGGCCGATCGGACTCCTGATTATTGAAGATCTGGTGGAACTGTACGGCGGCTAGTGGTATACTGGTTCCATATAAGAATCTCAACAGGTGTGCCGCGGCAGCGATGCCATGGCAGAAATGGAGGCAGCAATGGAGCCGGAGAAATTGATTGAATTTTTAAGAATATTAGAAAGACTAAAATGCAATACCCGCCATAACTGGACCACCTCCGGCAGGAGGGAGAGCGTAGCAGAGCACAGCTGGCGTCTGGCGGTTATGGCGTTTCTGCTAAAGGATGAATTCCCGGAGCTGGACATGGACCGGGTGGTGGACATGTGTCTGATCCACGACTGGGGCGAGGCCATTACCGGGGATATTCCCGCCTTTATAAAAGGCGGTTCAGATGAAGAGACGGAGAGCGCCGTCCTTCGGACCATGATCGGTTCCCTCCCCGATGAGCTGGCCTGCAAGCTTAATGGCCTTTTCGACGAGATGGAGGCACTTCAGACGAAGGAGGCAAGGCTTACCAAGGCTCTGGACAAGATCGAGACTCTGATTCAGCATAATGAGGCGGGCGCGGACACATGGCTCCCTCTGGAATATGAGCTGAATCTTACATATGGCGACGACATATCGAACATGTCAGAATACACCAGACGATTACGTGACCTGGTCAGGCAGGAGTCCGAGCGGATTATAAGCGAAAAGCCGCTGGGGAATAAAGAATGCGGCAGTACTGGAAGCCACAGCGCTCTCGACGATGAGACCTTCGAAAAAATAAAGGCGCTCCGCAGAGAACTCCACAAAATCCCGGAACTGTCCGGCCAGGAACGAAGGACCATGGAAATGTTAAAAACGTTCCTCAGAGAACACACCTCCCTTTCTGTCACTGACCGCGGCAGCTGGTTCTACGCCCTCCATCAGGAAAACGGCGCCGAGGAAACTGTTGTCTTCCGCGCGGACATGGACGCCATAAAAGGCGCCGGAAACATTCCTTATCACGGATGCGGCCATGACGGCCACAGCGCCATACTGGCGGGGCTCTGCCTCTTGACGGAGGGGCGGGTTTTTCAAAAGAATCTCTGCTTCCTCTTCCAGCCTGCCGAGGAGACCGGAGAAGGCGGAAATGCATGCAGCAGATTATTGGAAGAGCTGGGCGCAGACCGCGTCTACGGCTATCACAATCTCCCGGGCTATCCGCTGGGGACTGCGGTCATGAGGAGGGAGACATTTTCCTGTGATACCGTAAACACCCCTGAGATCACAGACAAGAGCCGGATGCTTTTCGAACAGGCAGGAATCCCCTGCCTCGAAGCCGCCGCCCCATTCCGCTGGACTGAGGATTTCGGATGGGATTTAAAGAAATGCCAGGGCATGTATTTCGGCATAGGTGCCGGTGAAGACTGTCCGGATCTTCACACGCCAGACTATGAGTTCCCGGACGAATTGATCAGAAATGCGGTCAGATGCCTGTATCTGCTTGCGGAGATATAGGGCGTATTCCCGTGTTGTGTGTCACCTTCCGTGAAAATGGTACGGAATAATAAATCAAATATTTATGAAGAAAGCAGAGCGTGTGTCATGGAGAATATAAAAGCAGAAATCAAGATGAGTGATTTGGAAAAAGTTGATATCAGGGTTGGGACGATCGAACTGGTGGAAGACGTACCGAAATCAGATAAACTGGTAAAGCTGACCGTGGATTTCGGTACATTTAAAAGGACAATTCTCGTCGGACTGAAAAAAGAACGGGAGAATCCAGGAGAAGTAGAAGGGAAACAGGCGCTGTTTGTTGTGAATCTGGCGCCGAGAGAGATGTTTGGCATCGAGTCCCATGGGATGCTGTGGGACATTGGTTATGAGGACGGAATCGTACCAGTTCTTGCGATGCCTGAAAAAACTGTACCGAACGGAACGAGGGTCGGGTAATCAGCGAAGAAGACAAAGGCAAGTTCTGATCTCCCCTTGACAAAGAAATCCAAATAGCGTAAAATCAACCATACAAACTAACATAACAACATACGTTTCAGACGTGGAAGAGGATTAGTAAGCGATGATGCATTCCAGAGAGAGGGTCACTGGTGGAAGACCTTCATGCCCCTGGTCGCCCAACCTGCCTTGGAGTCCCGCAGCAAACTGCGGCGCATATCCGGCGTTATCGGAGATACAAGTGAGTCACGATTGTGGCTAAATTGGGTGGTACCACCGAGCTGTTCGGTCCCTTGTCTGGGGATCGGCGGCTCTTTTTGTTTCACAGGAAGGTGCATCCTGTGAAACAAAAGCCCTCCGGGCAGGATGCGCACTCCGCGCTAAGGAAGTATGGCTGCTGAAGCAGCCGCGCTTCGGCGCAGGAGTCCGGTAGTTGGACTCCATTCACAGGAAGGTGCATCCTGTGAAACAAAAGCCCTCCGGGCAGGATGCGCACTCCGCGCTAAGGAAGTATGGCTGCTGAGGCAGCCGCGCTCCGGCGCAGGAGTCCGGCTTGCCGGACTCCATTCACAGGAAATACGTAAATTTAAGAGGTAAAGGAGAATTGCTATGGCAAAGGACAAAAAGTTAGTAGAAGCAATCACATCAATGGATGTGGACTTCGCCCAGTGGTATACCGATGTGGTGAAGAAAGCGGAACTTATCGACTATTCCAGCGTAAAGGGCTGTATGGTAATCAAACCGGCTGGTTACGCGATCTGGGAGAATATCCAGAAGGAACTGGACGGAAGATTTAAAGAGGTTGGCGTGGAGAATGTATACATGCCGATGTTTATTCCGGAGAGTCTTCTTGAGAAGGAAAAGGATCACGTGGAAGGATTCGCGCCGGAGGTGGCATGGGTGACCTATGGCGGTCTGGAGCCGTTAGCAGAGCGCCTCTGTGTGAGACCGACTTCAGAGACTCTGTTCTGTGATTTTTACGCGAGGGACCTCCAGTCTTACCGCGATCTGCCGAAGGTATATAACCAGTGGTGTTCCGTTGTGCGCTGGGAGAAGACGACGAGACCGTTCCTGCGTTCCCGCGAGTTCTTATGGCAGGAGGGCCATACGGCTCATGCCACAGCAGAGGACGCGCAGGCAAGAACCGAGCAGATGTTAAATCTCTACGCCGATTTCTGTGAGGAAGTCCTGGCCATGCCGGTTATCCGCGGCCAGAAGACCGACAAGGAGAAATTCGCCGGAGCAGAAGCTACCTACACGATCGAGGCGCTGATGCACGACGGCAAGGCGCTTCAGTCCGGAACGAGCCATAACTTTGGCGATGGATTTGCAAAAGCCTTTGAAATCCAGTATTCTGATAAAGAGAACAAGCTGCAGTACGTACACCAGACTTCCTGGGGCATGAGCACCCGTCTGATCGGCGGCATCATCATGGTACACGGCGATGACAACGGCCTTGTGCTGCCTCCGAGAATCGCACCGGTTCAGGTGATGATCGTTCCGATCCAGCAGTCGAAGGAAGGCGTTCTGGAGAAGGCGGCCGAGATCAAATCCGTGCTGTCCGGATACCGTGTGAAGGTGGATGACACCGACAAGAGCCCGGGATGGAAATTCGCTGAATCTGAGATGCGCGGTATTCCGGTCCGCGTGGAGATCGGACCGAAGGATATTGAGGCAGGCCAGGCCATTCTGGTTCGCCGCGATACCCATGAGAAGACCGCCGTTTCCCTGGATGAGATCGGTCAGAAGGTTGGAGAACTGCTCGATACCATCCAGCGCGATATGTACGAGCGCGCACTGGCACACCGTGAGGCCCATACGTATGAGGCGACTGATTTTGATACATTTACAAAGACGATTGAAGAGAAACCGGGCTTCGTAAAAGCCATGTGGTGCGGATGCCAGGAATGTGAAGACAAGATCAAGGAACTGACAGGAGCGACTTCACGCTGTATGCCATTTAAGCAGGAGAAACTTTCCGATACGTGTATCTGCTGCGGAAAGCCGGCGACGAAGATGGTATACTGGGGCCGCGCATATTAATGTATGCAGTGATTCAGCCGTAAGGCTGCTTTGATACGCGTATAATTATAGAAATGAGATGATGGCATGGGGATAGAAATGCGGGTTCCGGCGGACGCGGAGCAGATCATTGAAAAACTGAATGAGCACGGATTTGAGGCGTATGTCGTGGGCGGGTGCGTCCGCGACAGCCTGCTGGGAAAAGAGCCGGAGGACTGGGATATCACCACCTCGGCGAAGCCTGGGGAAGTGAAGGCCATTTTCAGCCGGACGATCGATACGGGGATCCAGCACGGCACGGTCACGGTGATGCTTAACCGGCAGGGCTATGAAGTGACCACGTACCGGGTGGACGGTGAGTATGAGGATGGGCGCCATCCGAAGTCCGTAGATTTTACCACCAGCCTTTTAGAAGACTTAAAACGCCGTGATTTCACCATTAACGCCATGGCTTACAACGGCCGTGAGGGGCTGGTGGATGCATTTGGTGGCATGGAGGATTTAGAGAACCGGGTGATCCGGTGCGTCGGAAGCGCCGTGAACCGCTTTACGGAGGATGCGCTCCGGATCTTAAGGGCAGTCCGGTTTTCCGCACAGCTCGATTTCCGGATTGAGGACGAGACGTACGAGGCGATTTCCCTGATTGCGCCCAACCTGGAAAAGGTGAGCAGAGAACGTATCGCGACGGAGCTTACGAAGCTGTTAGTATCCGGCCATCCGGAGAAGATGAAGAGAGTTTCCGACACTGGGGCTTCCCTCTATATCTCGGAGCCATTTTTTAAGGCAGCCGTGCTGAGTAAAGGTGAGCTGCGTCCGCTGGGGTGTCTTCCCGCTGTAAAATATATGAGATGGGCCGGCTTCCTCCGCAGGGAGCAGGGGGAGACGGCGGCAGACATACTGCGGGATTTAAAGATGGACTGTGACACCATGGATCGGGTAAAAATACTTGTATCCCGGTGGAGGACGCCGATTGCCGCTGAAAAACCGGCGATCCGGCGGGTGATGAATCAGATTCCCGGCGATCTCTTTGACAGCCTGCTCTGCTTCCAGGAGGTATTTGCCGGAGAAGTAGGCGAAGGCTATGGAGAGACGTTAAAGATGGTAAAGGCACTGGCGGAGGAGATCCGTGAGGCCGGAGACCCGGTGAACTTAAAGGAACTGGCCGTAGATGGCCGTGATCTGATGGCGGCCGGTATGAATCCGGGACCGGCGCTTGGAAAGACGCTGAATGCGTTGATGGAACAGGTGCTGGAGCGGCCGGAATGCAACGAGAGAGCGTATCTGCTGCGCGCCGCCGGATTGAAAAATGGGATAAAGGAATCATGAGAAGGAGTTTGGCCCCTGCGGCCGCGGCTGTGTAAAACAGCAGCGGAAGCAGGGGCCAAACTTTCTTTTTTCACGTATATTTCCGTCCCGCCACTCATACCCTAGAAGTAGCCGATGAGCTAAGAGTTGGAGGGGTGGTTGTGATAGAGAAATACACAGAGGTGCTTTCGCAGTATGAGCTTGAAATTCTGGATGTGAGACGCGGCCGCGGCGCCTGGCTGTGTGAGACAAACCAGGGCCTGAAGCTTCTCAGAGAATATAAAGGGACCATAAAACGGCTGGATTTCGAAGACCAGGTGTTTACACAGCTGGAAGAGGCCTGGCACCCTTTTGTGGACCGTTATGTGAGAAACCGTGAGGGCGAACTGCTTTCCAGCGCGGATGACGGGACGAGATGGATCGTAAAAGACTGGTATGCCGACAAAGAGTGTAATTTAAAAGACGACAAAGAAGTCCTCAGAGCCATTACGCAGATTGCCAGTTTACATAAAATGTTGCGAAAGATCGAATTCAAGGAAGAGTGGAATCTCGGTTCTATTCTCGTGCAGCTTCCGGGAGATGAGATGGAGCGCCATAACCGGGAGCTTATAAGGGCGCGTTCCTTTATCCGAAACAAGAGAAAAAAGACGGAGTTTGAACTCTGCGTCATAGGAAACTACGATATGTTCTACGAGCAGGCCAAGGATGCCAGACTTGGCATGAAGGAATTCTGTGCGCATCACGAAGATGAGGAATGCTATCTGTGTCACGGAGACTTAAACCAGCATCATATCCTGATGTGCCCCAGGGACGTGGCTGTGGTGGAATTTAACCGCATGCATCTGGGAATGCAGATGGAAGACCTGTACCATTTTATGAGAAAGGCCATGGAGAAGCATGACTGGAGTTTACAACTCGGCAACTCCATGCTGGAAACGTATTCCAGGATTCTTCCGCTTTCGGACACAGACAGGACCTGTCTTTACTATCTGTTTTTGTATCCGGAAAAATACTGGAAACAGATTAATTTCTACTACAATGCGAACAAGGCCTGGATTCCGGCCAGAAATATTGAGAAATTAAAGGACCTGGAATTGCAGCAGCCGCTTCGTAACGAGTTCCTTTCCAGAATTAAATAACACAATTTCGCTTTCCTTTTAGGCTGTTATGATTTATAATGTTGATAACAGAATGGAGAGAAAGGAGTATTGTGTTTTATGAAAGACTATAAGAGTATTTATGAAGAATGGCTGGCTAATCCATACTTCGATGAGGCTACGAAAGAAGAACTCCGGTCCATTAAAGAGGACGAGAATGAAATTAAAGAAAGGTTTTATCAGGATCTGGAATTTGGCACGGCAGGCCTGCGCGGCATCATCGGCGCGGGAATCAACCGTATGAATATTTATGTGGTCCGCAGGGCAACCCAGGGGCTTGCTAATCATATTATCAAGCAGGGCGGCGCTGATAAAGGCGTGGCAATCGCTTACGATTCCAGACATATGTCTCCGGAATTTGCAGAGGAAGCGGCCCTTACCTTGGCGGCCAACGGCATTAAGGCCTATAAGTTTGAATCCCTGCGCCCGACTCCTGAACTTTCCTTCGCAGTCAGGGAACTGGGCTGTATCGCCGGTATCAACATCACCGCAAGCCACAACCCGCCTGAGTATAACGGATACAAGGTTTACTGGGAGGACGGCGCACAGTTTACTCCGCCTCACGACAAGGGAGTAACCGCGGAGGTTTTGGCGATCACAGACCTTTCCACGGTAAAGACCACCGATGTGGAATCTGCAAAGGCAGCAGGCAAGTATGAGATCATCGGTGAAGCCATTGATGATAAGTACATCGCGCAGGTAAAAGCCCAGGTAGTGAATCAGGAAGCGATCGACAAGATGCAGGACAGCATTCAGATTGTATATACTCCACTCCACGGCACAGGCAACATTCCGGCCAGGAGAGCGCTGGCTGAGATCGGCTTCACCCATGTATATGTGGTTCCGGAGCAGGAGCTTCCGGACGGAGACTTCCCGACCGTCAGCTATCCGAATCCGGAGGCAGAGGAAGCCTTTGAACTGGGCCTTGCTCTGGCAAAGGAGAAGGATGCCGATTTAGTGCTGGCGACCGATCCGGATGCAGACCGTCTCGGCGTTTACGTAAAAGACGCGAAGTCCGGCGACTACATTCCGCTTACAGGCAACATGTCAGGTTCCCTGTTATGTGAATATGTGCTGAGCCAGAAGAAGGAGCGCGGTGCCATTCCGGAGGATGGACAGGTGGTGAAGTCCATCGTTACCACCAATCTGGTTGACGCGGTGGCGAAGTCCTACGGATGCGAGCTGATTGAGGTTCTGACCGGATTTAAGTATATCGGCCAGCAGATTTTAAAAGAAGAGAACACGGGATATGGAACGTATTTATTCGGTCTGGAGGAGAGTTACGGCTGTCTGATCGGAACGTATGCCCGTGATAAAGATGCGATTTCCGCCACGGTAGCGCTCTGTGAGGCGGCCGCTTATTATAAGATGAAAGGCATGACCTTATGGGATGCCATGATTGCCATCTATGAGAAGTACGGCTACTATAAAGACGCCGTCAAGTCCATCGGACTGAAGGGAATCGAGGGCCAGGCAAAGATCCAGGCCATCATGGATACATTAAGAAACAACACACCAACCGAAGTGGGCGGATACAGGACGGTCTCTGCCAGGGACTACAAGCTGGATACGATTAAGGATATGGAAAACGGCGAAGTAAAACCGACCGGACTCCCGGAATCAAACGTTCTCTATTACGATCTGACCGATGACGCATGGCTGTGTGTAAGGCCATCCGGCACAGAGCCGAAGATTAAGTTCTACTATGGGATCAAGGGCACTTCCCTTGCGGATGCGGATGAGAAATCTGCGAAGCTGGGTGAAGCGGTGATGGCCATGGTGGATTCCATGATGTAGGGAACTGCGTTTCATGAAGACGAAATAAGTAATGGAATAAAAAGGGAAGTATCACCAGTGATTTTTATATCATGGATGATGCTTCCCTTTTTTTATAGGCATAAGAGGCTAAGCCGGTTATATCCCGGCTTCTTTCATAAGTTCCATAATCTTTTCCATGCGCTGCTCCATATCTTTCCCGGTATATTTGGGGAAATGAGCCTCGCGCACGATTCTGCCGTCACACAGGAACAGGACGCGCTCCGTGCGGGCTGCGATCCTGGCATCGTGCGTTACCAGCATGACTGCGGTTCCCTGTGCGTTGATTTCCGTAAATATATCCATGATCTCCTGGGCGGATTTTGAGTTTAAGGCGCCGGTGGGTTCATCGCCAAACAGGATTCGCGGGTCATTCATGAGGGCGCGGCAGATTCCGGCGCGCTGGAGCTGTCCGCCCGATGCACGGGAGATATCCCTGTCCTCCAGCTCCCCGATTCCGGTCTCCTTCATGAGTGATCTTGCCTTTTCGGTGATCCGGGAGACATCCTTCTTTTTATCCCGCAGAGAGGGGAGGATGATATTGTCCAGAATGTTTAAATTCTTCAGCAGAGTGGGCTGCTGGAAGACGAAGCCCATCTGTGTCCGGCGAAGGTCTGCCAGCTGGTTTTCCGTGCAGGCGGACAGATTGCTGCCGCAGAAGGATACGCTGCCGCTGTCGATGCGGTCCATACCGCTCAGTGCGAAGAGCAGCGTCGATTTTCCGGAACCGGAGGGACCCATCACCGAGATAAATTCGCCCTCGCGGACCGACAGGCTGATGCCATCCAGGATGCGTTGGTTTTCGGATCCCTCGTGAAACGATTTGATGATGTTTTTGGCGTGTATGATTTCTTTCATGTTATTCCTTTCCATATTCAGCTATTGTGATCTCCTTTATTCCCGCGGGCAACGAGCCAAACGGACACGCTGGCGCGTCCATTTGGCGACTGCCGCGAGGGTCAAAAATCCTGCTGCAAGCAGCGCCGTAAATTTGATGCTTCGTTGCCGGCAGCGGGTTTTTTGACTCCCTTTGTGCCGGCAAGTGAGGCAGAGACCGCGGTGTAAATCATGAGAAGCGGGCAGAGCAGACAGGACAGGAGAGGGTTTACCGCAAAGCGGAAGGTGGGGGCGCCGAAACCCGAGAGCACCAGGCTGGCCAATGCCCCGCCCACAGTATTGGCCAGAAGGATTCCGGCAAAGACTCCGCACACGGATACGAGTACGAAACGGCTTATATACTGCAGCCGGATGTCCCCGGCCGTGAACCCGGAGGCCTTCATCACGGCGATGGAGTAGCGGTCCTTCGCGGTCAGCATGTTGACGAACAGCAGTGTAATCAGACCGGTGAGCGCAAGAGCCACCGCAGCCGCAGCGATGGCCGCCATGCGGATGGCGTTCAGCGTCGGTCCGTAAGTCTGGGCAACGTAATCGCGGATATCCGTAACTTTCGTATCGGGAAATGTGTCCGCATATTCACGGACAGTCTGTGAGATCATCGAGGAATCCTTCAGCCCGGCATAGATGACGGCCCATACCGTATTGTCTGAATCCGCTGGGAAGGCGGCCTTCGCCGTTTTCCCCCCGTTGGTGATGTCGGAATAGATTCCGCACACTGTCATGGTCTGTTTACCGCTGCCGGTAATCAGTGTGAGGCTGTCGCCCGGGTTCTTGCCCAGCTCTTCGGCGTTCATGGCAGAGAGGGCGATCTCATCGGGGGAGACGGGGGCCTGCCCTTTTACGTAGGAAACAGGAAATACCCGGTGATCCCCCAGCTCTGTCAGGAGATTACGAACGGTGCCGTCCGGCGTTTCCACCTGGTATGCCTTGGTAATCAGTGAAGTATGGCGGAGAATGGAGTCGTCCTGTTCCATCTCCCGGGCGATCCGGGCGGCGTCTTCTGCCAAATGGTCTGACTGGCGCAGATCGATCCGCAGATCACAGTTACCGATTCCCATATAGGTGACGAAGCCCCTGGACGACATGGTGGTATACAGATTGATGGGAATCACAAGGAGAAATGCCGCAAAGAGAAGTACGGTAAAATTGACGCCGTACAGCTTCTTTTGCAGGAGTACCTCCCGGATTCCCAGGAAGATGCTGACATTGGAAAAATGGCTGTGGCTCAGAGCCATCCGGCCAGCGCCGCCGGAAGCCATCGGTCCGGTACCGCACCGCATGGCCTCGGAGGCGGATATTTTATGTAAACGTCCCAAAACTCCATTTACATAAAGCAGAATGGCAAAAAATACGATCAAAACGCCTGCCGGTGCGAGGAATAAGGCGGCCGGGCCGTTTCCGCCGGTTCCCATGTTTAGACGGATATTCTGAAGGAGAAGGTTCTTAAGCAGGAATGACAGAACGATGCCTGCCGTGCATCCGGCCGCGGCAATCGCCGCATATTTGGCGAGATACAATTTCTTTATGTCGGAGACGCGCAGGCCGATCGCCTTCATCACGCCCAGTTCCCGGTAGTCGGCTTCTAACTGGGCCAGGAGCGTAAAACGAATGCATAAGAAGGCGATCATTACGGTCAGGAATCCGAGAAGCAGGATCACGGCGATCATCATGCCGTCGGATAAGGCACCCAGCATGCGAAACAGCGGGTATGTGACGGCCGGACCGTTAGAAGGAAGCCCGGCGGCCATATAATCAGCGGCAAAGGCGTCCAGGGCCGATAAGTCTTTTAAACGGAACTCGATTAAATGTTCCATGGTCCCGAGGCTTCTCAGCCGTTCAAAATCCTGGGGACTTACGAGGAAGCGTTTGGAAGAAGAGAGCATGGAATTCATCTGTGAATCCCGCAGAAATCCGGCTGTGCGAAACGGAATGCCGCAGACGGAGACGGTGTCGCCAGTCTTCATGGCGGCTTCCTGCATATAGCAGACCGGTACGTAGATATCCCCGACGGCAGGGGTGATGACGGCTCCATCCAGATCCAGAAGGTAATCAAATGCACCGCTCTGAGTGGAAAAACCGTTGTCCTGCGTACTGCTGATCAGGGATTGGCCGTTCAGTTCAATCGCCCCGTTGTCAATATTTAAAAACTCCAGAATTTGATACCGGTCAACTGCCTCATGGTGTGAGGCAAAACTGTTTAAGGGCTCAGCATCCAGCGACCCGGAGTGCATCTGCATGAAATGGGGTGTCTCTGCCTGCACCATCAGCCGGTCCAGGGCGCCCGCAAGGTTCAGAGCCAGAATAACGGCCAGGGAGACGAGCATGGCGGCCAGCGCCACAAACAGGGTAGTGATCATGGTGGTGAGCCGGCTTTTTCTAACATCGTTACGGATGATGCGGCAATAGTTCATAACTTACCTCGTTTCTTCAAGGGCTCTCACGGATTTGATCCGGCAGGGCAGAAAGGATATGGCGGCCAGGAAAATACCGGCTGCGACGATCAGGAGACCGGAACCTCTTCCGGAGCCGATGGAAAACAGCGCGCCGGTACCGTCTGCCAGAATGCCGGAAATTGCATAAGCGGCCACGTATCCCAGCTGTGACAGGACACCGATCAGCCCCCAGGCTCTTCCCTGGAAATCATCGGCAATATTCGTGCGGACAAGAAAATCCAGCGCTGCGTTTGCAAAAGGCAGGGAGGAGAAGAAAAGAAATCCAAAGATGCAGATAACAACGATGTTTTCCCGGATTCCAAAACCGGCCATGAAAATCCCCGCTGCAAACAGGGCGGCAGACAGGATGACCACGCGGTTTTTCTTCAAACTGACCGTGCCGATCACCAGACTGGAGATGAGCATGCCCGAGGCGCAGATGGTCTCGGAAACGCCGAGGACAGTGCTGTCTGCGAAGCCCAGGATCATCGGGCCAAAAAGCGTCTGGATAAAGCCTAAGAAAAATGTGATGGCAGAAGACAGAATAACCAGCACCAGCACGCCCTTCTTCTGCGTGATGGCATTCCATCCTTCCGAAAATTCTCTGGTAAAGGATTTTTTCTCCATTGCCTTCCTGGAGGTGATCCCTTTCCGGACGACCAGCGTCGCAGTAACCGTTAAGAAAAAGGTAGCGGTGTCTAAGAGAAGCAGAAGACGAATATCGGAGATGGTGAGCAGCAGACCCGCGAGTACCGGAGAAATCAGGTATTTCGCAGATCCTGCGACACCCACCAGACCGCTGGCCTTCGTATACTGTTCCGGCGTCAGCAAGTCGGTCACCGTGGCCTTGTAGGCGGGATCGAGAAGCGAGGAAAACACAGAACTTATGGTAACGCCCACACAGATCTGCCACAACGCGGCCTCCCCCTTGGAGAGGCAGAACAGAATGAAAAGGAGTCCCAGCGCGGACAGGCCGTCGCCCAGAATCATTAAGAGCCTGCGGTCGTAACGGTCTGCCAGAACCCCGGCAGGAACACCCAGAATCAGTCCCGGCGCAAAGGCCAGCAGTGTGACGAGAGCCGTGGCGGAGGCCATACCTGTCTGCTGAAAAACGTATACGCCCAGCCCAAAGGAGGTGAGTCCGCTTCCGATAGCGGAAACCAGTTCTCCTGTCCAGAGGAGAAGAAATTTATTAAAATAATTAGCTGTCTGCTTCATTCCGCTCGACCTTTCTGCTGCCGAACACCCGCATGAGATCCGACGCAAGACTCCCGGTCTCTGCTCCCAGCAGCCGTTCTATATTGAAGATAAGCGCCTGCGTCCGCTCGTCTCTCAGTTCCTGTGAGGTTTCCGTGGCATCGTCGAAGAAGACGTTGCTGTAGACCATAATCATCTCCACACACTCCCTTGGGTAGGGAGTCTGAAAGTATCCGGCTTCTGCGCCTTCCCGGATGAGCTTCGTCAGAATCGGAGTGACGCCGTTTAATACCGCCATCTGTGTCTTCTGGTGCATCAGCGCGTTCTGCGGCCGGTGCATCTGTTCCTTCAGCTCCTGACCGCCCTTCTGGCTGACATTCAGCGCCAGAATCGTGCGGATCAGACGTTCTCTGGCGGAGAGACTGCTGTCGGACGCGGCCTCCTGCGCCGCACTCAGGATCTGCCTGTTATACCGGTCGATCAGGGCATCCAGAATATCCTCTTTTGATTTAAAATGGTAGTACAGGGTTCCTCTCGCTATTCCGACCATCTCTAAAATATCGCCGGTACTGGTATTGTCAAAGCCTTTCTGGGCGAAAAGCGTATCCGCCGCATCCAGAATTTCATTTTTACGTATCTCGGGTTCTTTTACCGTTCTCATGGTGCCATCTCCTTTTTCAATTCATTACCGACTGACTGTCGGTCCATGAAAAGAGAATACCATACTCTGATCTGTTTGTAAAGAGAAAGAATAAAAAATATGGCAGCATTTATGATATAAAAAAACAGAGCCGATGTTTCTGCTCTGTTTTTTTTCAATCTATTCCACTCTGTTTTTTGCTATTTAGTTTTTCAGACGTTCCTTTAATTCCTTTAACGCCTCTCCAAACTGTCTGGAGGATGCAGTCGGGTTTCCTCTTAAGAGGCCCTTGCGGTAGAAGCCCAGATGTTTGGATAGCTTGTCCCTGTTTTCTGTGAGGGACTGGAGACGTTCGCTCAGTGAGGATAAGTCGGGAACTGCCTTGCCCGCAGTCTCCTTGAAGAGGGAAGCGGCCTCGAGGCCCCGTTCCGCACTTTCCTTTAATGCGTTTATGGTCTCTTCTGTACGCATGGCAGTTTCTGCTTTCAAGGTGGTGATCTTTACAGCGGCTTCGCCCTTTAGGTTGGCAGCCCGCTGAATCTGCTCGTCACGCAGGTCGGAGAGTTTGTCCGCGGTTTCTGCCTTTAAGAGGGCCATCTGCACCTGGATCTCCTCCAGTTCTGCCTTCATCTTTGTCATGGACTCCAGCACGCGGCCCAGATCGAGGGCCTCTTTCGTGGATTCCACCGTGTCGGCTACAAACAGGGCTCCGATAATGCCGCATAAGACGATGCACACGATGGGGTTTAAATCCAGTACCACAGTTTCCACGGGGCGGTGAATAAATTCCGTCAGCACAATGGTCAGAAAGCCCCAGGCAATGGAGGTGCCCAGGCAGATATAGCCGTTAATGTTAAAAGGATTGTTGGTGTAGTCCCAGTATTTCATCTTAAACAGGCGCTCCATGGTCCAGCCGGTGATGTATTCCAGTGCGGATGCGCCGATCATACCGGACAGAAAAACAAGGAATAAGTTATCCTGGAACGGCAGGGAGACCCAGAGCATGATGATGGCCCCGCTTCCATATAACGGAAGGAGCGGAAGGCGTAAAAAACCGCGGTTTACGAAATGTCCGCATTTTAGGGAAACGTATGTGGATTCAATGATCCAGCCTATGAAGCAGTAAATGAAGAAAAAGAGGAGCCATTGATACCAGGTGTATATGTACATAAGAAAAATCCTTTCGTTTAAAATTATCGACTTAACGATCTATACTATATCATAAACGTTTTTGTCGAATTTTACAACCCAAAACTAAGCGTGCTCTTTCCCCTTGCCAGAACGGCGGTTGTCATGTAAAATGGGTAAAGAATAAGAAGATTGAGGAGTTTACGAATGAGCATATTAAACGTTGAACATCTGACACACGGATTTGGAGACCGGGCCATCTTTAGCGACGTGTCGTTCCGTCTCTTAAAGGGAGAGCACATTGGCTTAATCGGAGCCAACGGCGAAGGCAAATCCACATTTATGAATATTATTACCGGAAAGCTTCAGCCTGACGAAGGTAAGGTTGAATGGGCGAAGCGCGTCCGCGTCGGCTATCTGGATCAGCATACGGTTCTGGAAAAGGGAATGACGATACGGGATGTGTTAAAGTCCGCGTTTGCATTTCTGTTTCAGATGGAAGAACAGATGAATGAGATTTGCGACCGCATGGGCGAAGCGGGAGAGGAAGAGATGGAGACCATGATGGAAGAACTGGGAACGATCCAGGACCTTCTGATGGCCCACGATTTCTATATTATAGACTCCAAGGTGGAGGAGGTGGCCCGGGCCCTGGGACTTACGGATATCGGTATTGATAAGGATGTCACCGAGCTCTCCGGAGGCCAGAGGACCAAGGTTCTACTGGGAAAACTGCTTCTGGAAAAACCGGACATCCTGCTTCTGGACGAGCCGACCAACTATTTAGACGAACAGCACATCGAGTGGCTGAAACGTTACCTTTTAGAGTATGAAAACGCCTTTATTCTGATATCTCACGATATTCCATTTTTGAACAGCGTGGTGAATATCATCTATCATATGGAGAATCAGAGTCTGGACCGTTATGTGGGAGACTACGATAAGTTTGTGGAAGTCCATGCCGTGAAGAAAGCGCAGCTGGAGGCGGCTTATAAGCGCCAGCAGCAGGAGATTGCGGAGCTGGAAGACTTCGTGGCGCGCAACAAGGCCCGGGTGTCAACCAGGAACATGGCCATGTCCAGACAGAAGAAGCTGGACAAGATGGATGTCATCGAGCTGGCGCGGGAGAAACCGAAGCCGGAATTTCATTTCCTGGAGGCGAGAACCGCGGGAAAGACGATCTTCGAGACCACCGATCTGATCATCGGTTACGACGAACCGCTGTCGAGACCGCTGAACGTCCGCATGGAGCGCGGGGAAAAGATCGTATTGGTCGGCGCCAACGGAATCGGAAAGACGACGCTCTTAAAGAGTATTCTGGGACTGGTACCGCCGCTGGACGGAAAGGTGACGCTTGGCGACTACCTGTCGATCGGCTATTTCGAGCAGGAGATGGCGCCCGGCAACAAGACGACGTGTATCGAGGAGATCTGGAAGGAATTCCCGTCCTATACTCAGTACCAGGTCCGCTCGGCCCTGGCCAAATGCGGCCTGACTACCAAGCACATCGAGAGCCAGGTCCGTGTCCTGAGCGGAGGTGAGCAGGCCAAGGTGAGATTATGTAAACTCATTAACCGGGAAACGAACGTGCTCCTGCTGGACGAGCCGACCAACCATTTGGACGTGGAGGCGAAGGAAGAACTGAAACGCGCATTGAAGGAGTACCGGGGAAGTATCCTCTTAATCTGCCATGAGCCGGAGTTTTATGAGGGCGTGGCGACAAAGGTATGGGATTGCCGGGAGTGGGCGCTGAAGCTGTCATAGAAGAAATTGATATTCCGTTCCTTCCCGGCAGGGCGCCGGGAAGGAATGATGAAAATAAAGAAGCAGCCGCCTTGTTCCAGGCAGCTGCTTCTTTAAACTATTGGGAATGGTAGGTATAATAAATTAGGATAATGTCTTTAGGGGGGCCGGATGATTTTTTGGATCATCCGGTATGAGTATGAAAAAGCTTTGTGTTAATCACTGTTTTGTGATTAGTTATATAATATCAGGAATTTGTGTGCAATCTGTGGACTTTCCATTAAGAAAAAATAAAAAAGGTTATAACTTTATGAAGTATTTATTTAAAATTATTTCGTAAAAACCGGGTATGCTATTCTTATGTTTCTTTTTCTTATGCCCTGCTCCCCGAACGTCCTTTTTCATTTGGATACCGAAATCCTTTATACAGATAAAATTCCCGCTCCGAGGGGGATCGAAGCGGGAACAAATAATTTAGGGGGGCCGGATGATCTTATGACCATCCGGTATGAGTATGAAAAAGCTTTGTGATTTCAAGTAAGTTACTTGAAACAAAGGCCCGCTATCCTCTCGGATAACGTATTCTCAGTATACGGGGAAATTGTGACTAAAGTGTGTATTGGACATAAAAAAACCATAAACATAATAAAAATAAAAAAAACCCTTTAAAAACAGGTTGTTATTGTATATAATAAGGGAGATAAACGAAATTAACTATTAGGGCCAGTAACCCGAATTTGAAATACAGATAAAGGAAACTCTGGGAACCGTTTAAGCGAACAGGAGGAAATAAATGATGATGTCCAATGATATCGGTATCGACTTAGGTACCGCCAGCATACTTGTGTATATTAAAGGGAAAGGTGTTGTGTTAAAAGAGCCTTCCGTAGTTGCAATCGACCGTGACACGAATAAAATCAAGGCGATTGGGGAAGAGGCAAGACTGATGATCGGCAGAACGCCGGGCAACATTGTCGCAGTCAGACCGCTTCGCCAGGGCGTTATCTCCGATTATACTGTAACGGAGAAGATGTTAAAATATTTCATCAACAAGGCAGTGGGAAAGAAAACACTGAGAAAGCCGAGAATCAGCGTCTGCATTCCAAGCGGAGCAACAGAGGTTGAGAAGAAGGCGGTAGAGGATGCTACGTATCAGGCGGGCGCCAGAGAAGTAGCGATTATCGAAGAGCCGGTTGCGGCTGCTATCGGCGCAGGCATCGATATCGCCAAGGCCTGCGGAAACATGATCGTAGATATCGGCGGAGGTACCTCCGATATCGCCGTTATTTCCCTGGGAGGTACGGTAGTGAGTACGTCCATCAAGGTGGCCGGCGATGATTTTGATGAGGCGCTGGTCCGTTATATGCGCAAAAAACACAATCTTCTGATCGGTGAGAGAACCGCAGAGGAGATCAAGATTAATATCGGTGCTGCTTACCGCAGACCGGAAGTTCTGACCATGGAAGTAAGAGGCCGTAACCTGGTTACCGGTCTCCCGAAGACGATTGTCGTTACCTCCGATGAGACTCTGGACGCATTGAAAGAACCGGCGATGCAGATCGTGGACGCCGTGCACAACGTGCTTGAAAGAACGCCTCCGGAACTGGCTGCCGATATCTTTGACCGCGGTATTGTTCTTACGGGCGGCGGCTCCCTGCTTTCCGGTCTGGATTCTCTGATCGAGGAGAAGACGGGAATCAATACCATGATCGCGGAAGATCCGCTTACGGCCGTTGCGATCGGTACAGGTAAGTTTATCGAGTTCACCCATGACGGCGGTAAGTCCGAATTTTAACAAAATCAACGAGAATTCTCCCATCCTCTACAGGTGGGAGATGAATCGCAAAAACAAACTTAGCGGCAGTGGCGGGCAGATATCCCCCACTGACATGAGGTCAAAACAATCCGGGCAACCGGATAAAATGGCAGCATAGCTACTATGTCATTCTGGGTTTTGTATTTTGGACTTAGAATGTGGATTGAAATAGCAGGATAGTTGCAGGACAACCCTGGCGGATCATAGGATTCCGGCAGGGATTGTTTTGTGACCATCTGCTTTCTGTATTTTTTCTATGACGACAAAGGGGGAAGACCATGGCGACGGTCTGCGGATTTGTAGAACGAATTAAATATCGCAATGAAGAAAATGGCTATACGGTCTTGAGCCTTACGGATGAAGGAGAGGAATACACTCTGGTCGGCAGTTTCCATTATATCAGCGAGGGCGAGATGGTGGAAGCCACAGGCCCCATGACCGAGCATCCGGTCTATGGGGAACAGATGACAGTGGAAACCTACGAGATCAAGGCTCCCGAGGATACGGCCGCCATGGAGCGTTACCTGGGATCCGGCGCCGTAAAGGGAATCGGAGCTGCGCTGGCGGCCCGGATTGTCCGGCGTTTTAAGGCGGATACTTTCCGTATTATGGAGGAAGAACCGGAGCGTTTATCCGAAGTGAAGGGGATCAGCGAGAAGATGGCCATGGCGATCTCCGAGCAGGTGGAAGAGAAGAAGGAGATGCGCCAGGCCATGATGTTCCTCCAGGAATACGGCATTTCCATGAGTCTGGCAGTAAAAATCTATCAGGAATATGGCCCCAGGCTTTATACGGTTATCAAAGAAAATCCATATCAGCTGGCGGACGATATCGCTGGCGTGGGCTTCAAGATGGCGGATGAGATCGCCAAGCGGGTGGGAATCTTCACGGATTCGGATTTCCGCATTAAATCCGGCGTTCTCTATACGCTTCTTCAGGCCACTGGCAACGGCCATACGTACTTACCGGAGACGGACCTCCTCTCCCAGGCATCGGAGCTCCTGCGGGTAGAAACGGAATCCATCGAAAAACACCTGATGGACATGCAGATCGACAAGCGTCTGGTGATCCGGGAGTCGGAGGGCGTCCGTGTTGTCTATTCCTCTCAGTATTACTACATGGAGATGGGCGTGGCGCGGATGCTCCACGATTTAAATATCAGGGGACGGGAGCCGGAAGAGAAGATCAGAAAGAAGCTGCTTCAGATTCAGAAGGAAGAGTCGATCGAGCTGGACGAAAAACAGGTGCAGGCTGTGGTGGAGGCGGTAAACAGCGGCCTTCTAATCATCACGGGCGGACCGGGAACCGGAAAGACGACGACGATTAACACCATTATCCGGTATTTTGAGAGTGAGGAGATGGAGATCCTTCTGGCAGCGCCGACAGGCCGGGCGGCGAAGCGGATGACCGAGGCCACCGGTTATGAGGCCAGAACCATACACCGGCTGCTGGAAATCTCCGGTATGCCGGGGGATGAGCGTTCCATCGGCATGCATTTTGAGAGAAATGAGGAGAATCCCCTGGACGCGGACGCCGTCATCATCGACGAGACTTCCATGGTGGATATCCATCTGATGCAGTCTCTGTTAAAAGCGGTCAATCCGGGAACCAGACTGATCCTGGTGGGTGACGTGAACCAGCTGCCCAGCGTCGGCCCCGGCAATGTGCTGAAGGACGTCATCGAGGCAGGTTGTTTTAACGTAGTTATGTTGACCAGAATCTTCCGGCAGGCGAGCCAGAGTGATATCGTCGTCAACGCCCATAAGATCAATGCGGGTGAGTCGGTTCCCCTTGGAAAGAAGAGCAATGACTTCCTGTTTATCAAGCGGGACGACCCCAATATGATCATCAACGCCATGATTACCCTGGTACAGAAGAAACTGCCGGGGTATGTGGGCGCAGACCCCTACGATATCCAGATCATGACTCCCATGCGGAAAGGCGCGCTGGGCGTGGAACGGCTTAACACCATCCTGCAGGAATATCTAAATCCGCCGGATAAGAGCAAGCTGGAGAAGGAGAGCGGAGGTGTGACCTTCCGTGTGGGAGACAAGGTCATGCAGATCAAGAATAATTACAACATCGAGTGGGAAGTCCGGAATAAATACGGGATCCCTGTGGACAAGGGAACCGGAATCTACAACGGGGATATCGGAATCATCCGTGAGATCAACTTATTTGCAGAGCTGGTTACCGTGGAGTTCGACGAGGGCCGTATGGTGGAATACAGCTTCAAACAGATGGAGGAACTGGAGCTGGCCTATGCCATCACCATCCACAAATCTCAGGGAAGCGAGTATCCCGCAGTGGTGATTCCCATTTTCAGCGGTCCGAAGATGCTGATGACGCGGAACTTAATTTACACTGCAGTGACGCGGGCCAGGGCCTGTGTCTGTCTGGTGGGAGTGCCGGAGGTGTTCCAGGCCATGGTGGATAATGAGATGGAGCAGAGACGGTATTCGGGGCTTAGGGAGAGGATTTGTGAGATCTATCAGATGGAGTAGCGGATCTGATAGAAGGTTGGTAACGGAGCAGAAAGAGGAAGCAATACAGTTATATAAATTCTCTCTCTGTTCTGGTACTGGCTGGTATTTTTTTCTTTATTCGTGAGCTGACGGTATGATTGTATTCAATTTTTTTCTATATTATTTCTGTTGTGTGTCTGCGACATTTCTGCATTGCTATTCCCGTATATTTATCATTTAAATAAAGAGAGATCAATCATAAAACACAGGATGATGGAGGAAAATACGATAGGAAAAATTCAATTTATAGAAAGGAAAATAACCACTAAGAGCAGTGACCCTGTACAAAGAAAAACATTTGCAGAGGTAACTTCCTCAGCAAATAATACGCATATTACAAACGCAAGCAGGATAAAACGGTTTTTAACCGACATCCTTTTCCCGCGCCGCTGCCCTGTCTGCGGTGACATTGTGCTGCCCAAAGGAGAGCTGATCTGTCCCGACTGTGTGAAAAAGCTGTCTTTCGTGAAACAGCCGGTCTGCAAGAAGTGCGGAAAGGAGATTACCAGTGCTGAGAGGGAGTACTGCCTGGACTGTACGAAGCACAAGCGGTCCTTTGATTACGGGAGGGCGCTGTTGAACTATAATGACACCGCGAAAAAATCTATGGCGGATATCAAGTACAGAAATCGTCGGGAATATCTCGATTTTTACGCGGAGGCGGTCTGTCTACGGTATGGGAAGCTACTGATGCGGCTGGGAGCCGACGCGCTGGTGCCTGTGCCCGTCCATCCGTCCCGCAGGCGTCAGAGGGGCTTTAACCAGGCGGAGATTTTTGCCGACCGGATCGGAGAACGGCTGGGTATCCCGGTCTGTTCGGGGATGCTGGTGCGCAGGAAGAAGACCGCGCCTCAAAAGCAGCTGAATCCAAAGGAGCGGCTTCACAATCTCGAGGAGGCGTTTGCGGCGGGAGCGGTGCCGGAAGGGGTAACGCGGGTGATTCTGGTGGATGATATTTATACGACCGGGAGCACGATGGAGGCGTGCGCCAGGGCACTGTTGCGTGCGGGAGTGAAAAATGTCTATTTTATTGCGATTTGTATTGGACGGGGACAGTAAAATATTGTAATATTAGGAAAAGAAATAGAAACGCAGGAGGAAAAGTTTATGGAAATCAGAATTGCGCAGGAAGAAGACGTCCCATATCTGCTGGATATCTATAACCACGAGGTGCTGCATGGGGAGGCGACCTTCGATATCAACCCCAGGACGCTGTCGGAGCGGCTCGACTGGTATTATGCTCATAACATAAGTAATCATCCCTTAATCGTGGCGGTGGAGGACGGCCATGCGGTCGGTTATGCCTGCCTGTCCCCCTATCGTGTGAAGGAGGCCTATGCGGCTACCGTGGAACTGTCTGTCTACGTCCACAGGGATTACCGGAAGCGCGGAATTGCCAGGAAGCTGACGCTGCATATACTGAATCTGGCGAGGGAGGACGAGCGAATCCATACCGTCGTTTCCGTGATCACCGGCGGAAATCAGGCCAGCATCCATCTGCACGAGGAGCTTGGATTTCTGCACTGCGGGACGATCAAAGAAGTGGGCGTGAAGTTTGGAAGGTATCTGGATATTGAGAATTACCAGATGATGGTGTAGGGAAGACAGCGGGAACGCTGTAAGAATGTGGCTGAATGAGAGGCGGAAGCAGGAAAAATTGCTGCCGCTTCTTTTTAATTACCGCTTTTCCATATAAGACAACGAAAAATATTCCTTAAAATCATAGTTTCGTATCCTGTTTATTTTCCCCGAAACCGTTATAATGAGCTTAGAGCGTGTCTGAAAATTCATTCCTGCCATCTGCACGCCCCATTTCGCGGGAGATTTGCCCCGAATTCGCTTAACGTAGCCCACTACGCCGCGCTCATTCGGGACAAATCTCCCACAAAATGTGACGCACATCTGACAGAAAGCAATTTTCAAACACGCTCTAGTAACCGCAGACAATTGACATGTATCAGGGAGAAGGAGGACATTCATGGAACGGGTGTTGGTTTTATGTGATGACTTGTGGCATCCAGCCGAAGTGATCGAGAAGGGATTTGCACGGATGGAGGGGGAAACGTATCATTTTGATTTTATAATGGCGGTAAAGGATATTCTGACCCCGGAGCTTCTGGACCAGTATCCGGTGGTGATCAACTGTAAGAGCAACAATGTGATCGCTGCCAATACGGAGCCGTGGTTTGAGGAAGGGGTGACAGAGGTCTGCCCGCAGCAGTTCCGTGACTATGTGGAGCAGGGCAGGGGTTTTATCTCCATTCACTCAGGAAATGCTTTTTCAGAGCAGTTTTGCAGGACAGAGGAAAAATTTCAGAGGCCCTGCAGGGAGTATATTGATTTCATAGGCAACCGTTTTACGGGTCATCCGCCCCGCTGTCCGGTATCGGTCCATGTGACAAATCCGGATCACCCGGTCATGAAGGGGGTAAATGATTTTACGGAGCGGGATGAACATTATCAGGTAGAGGTATTTGCAGAAGGCGCGGAAACACTGTTTGAGACCACCTCAGAGACGGGCGGCGTTCAGACGGGCGGCTATGTAAAGGAAGCCGGCAGGGGAAGACTCTGTGTGCTCATGCCGGGTCACACCATGGCCGTATGGGAAAATGACAACTTCAGGCAGATGGTGTTAAATGCCATTGCCTGGTGCAAAAAAGACCGGTAAAGGAGAGCAGATGAAATCAGTATTCGTAACAGGAGCCGACAGGGGCGTTGGATTCGCCCTCTGCCAGCAGTTTGTGGAACATGGTTGGAAGGTGTATGCCGGTCAGTTCATGCCGGAATGGAGTGAATTAAAGGGATTGCAGGAGTCCTGTGGGGAACAGGTTGAAATGATTCCTCTCAATGCAGCGGATACGGAATCCGTGAGAGCGGCGGCCGATATAGTGGCAAAACGTACAGAGTCATTGGATATGCTGGTCAACTGTGCCGGAATCGGCGGCATGGACGATGACAGGGAGGCGATGAGAGCCGTCTTTCATGTCAATACCCTGGGTCCGATGCGCATGGTGGAGGCATTTCTTCCGCTGATGAGGACGGGGCTAAAACGTCTCTGCTTCGTATCGTCGGAGGCGGGAAGCATTTCCGTCGCCCACCGTACCGACAGCTTTGCCTACTGTATGTCAAAGACAGCGCTGAACATGGAGGTCAGGCTGATGTTTAACCGGCTGGCAAAGGACGGCTATTCCTTCCGGCTGTACCATCCGGGATGGGTTCGCAGCTATATGATGGGATCGAAGAGCACCATCGGCAATTTTGAGCCAGAGGAGACAGCCGCGGTGGCATACGCGCAGTTTGCAGAGGACCGGGACTGGGAAGATGTGCTTGTTATGACGGACGTGTCCAACGAGTGCTGGCCGTTTTAGGAGGAGGAAGTATGAGACAGATCGTATTAATTGTGGGCGTCGAGAATCAGGAGGCGCTTGAGACAGCCGCCTGGTACTTAAAACGCGGAGATGCCGTCTATGCGGGGGTAACGAATGGAGACGCGGCGCTTAAGGTGAGATTGGAAGAAACGTATCCGGGCCTTCACGTGAACCAGCTCGATCTCGGAACAGAAGAACCGGCAGCGCTGGCGGAGCACATCATGCAGGCAGAGAAGAAACTGGATGTTCTGGTGCTGCAGGCAGGAGGCCGCGCGGAGCACGATGGGGAGATCGGCTGCGAAAACGGCAAATATCATGACTACGATGACATGCTGCGGGTTTTGGACTATAATATAAACGGAATGCGCCAGGTGATCGAACAGAGCATTCCGCTTCTGAGACTGGGGGAAAAGAAGAGGATTGCGGTGATTACCGAAAGCAGCTCCAGTGTTGGATGGACGAGAGAAACAGACGCGTTTGCGTACCGCATGTCACTGGCGGCAATTCATATGATGGAGAAGATATATTTTAACCGTTTGAGGCCGGAGGGATTTACGTTCCGCTGTTATGCGGCGGAGGGGAAGGGCGGCATAAGCGGTGCGGAATACATAGAACAGGGACTCTGCTATGATGAGAAGGAACCGTATATACATTCGGATGAAAACCGCCTTGTCATGAGGAACCGGTATCTGCAGGAAATCCCGTGGTAGAGGAAATCCCGTCTTTCTTCACAATATATTACGCAGTGCAGCACTTATTGGGGGGATCAGAAATATGAAACTGATGGTGGTTGATGATGAGACGGCTACTAGAAACGGAATATTAAAGTATGTGCACTGGACAGAGCTGGGGATTGAACAGATCAAGGCCGCAGGCAGCGCCCTGGAGGCGCTGCGCATCAGCTCTGTCTGGGAACCGGATATTGTCATTTCCGATATCCGTATGCCTGATATGGACGGTGTGACCCTGTGCCGGAAGCTGAAAGAAATGCTTCCGGCCTGTTGTCTGATCTTTATCAGCGGCTATGCGGATAAAGAGAACCTGATCGCCGCGATCAGCTTATCGGCGGTGAGCTTTGTGGAGAAGCCATTTTCCATCGAGGAGCTGGAGGCAGCGATCCAAAAGGCGGTGGACCACTGCTTTGCCAGCCATGAGACGGCTTACTTGAAATCGTCTCTCCGGTGCAATATGCCGGTGATCGAGGAGTATGTGGTCAAGGGGCTGGTGAGAGAGGAGATTACGGATGAACTGCTGGATAACTGCCGTTTCCTGGAGTTTCCATTGGATCAGAAGACGTGTTTTCAGGTGCTGTTGTTTGAGGCAAGGGAGGCAATTAAGGTTCGGGCGGAGTTTTTGGGAACCATTCTTCCGTACTTCGAAGAACGGCAGGAGCGGACGCTTAAGTATTTTCGCAGCGAACGGGAACTGGTGATGATCCTGTTCAGCCCCGAAAAAGGGTGTTTTATCAAAGAGAGTATACAGAATATAATAATGGAAGTGATTGAGCGGCTGAATCGTGAGGGGATACCGCTCTTTTGTGCTGCCGGCTCCGTTGTCCGGGGATATGAGCAGATTGCGGCCTCTTTCGGAAAGGCGGAGCAGATGCAGGAGGAACTGTTTTTTACCGGTTACGGGAGCGCGTCGTACTATAGGAAGAACGGCGGGGAGAGGACGACCAGCGGCCAGCTGATGAAGCTGTCGGAGATCGAGGAAGCCATCCGGCGCTACGATGTGCCGGGGATCTGTAAATGGGAGGAACGGCTGTACCGGACGATTCGCCGGGGGAGCGTCTGCTCGGTCAGCGAGATCCGTAAGGTCTATTTCCAACTGCTCTACGCGGTGGAATGCGCCGCGCTGAAGCTGCTCCACCAGGAGGTGGTGAGGACCGGAGACGAGATCTGGTGTATTGCCTGCGCGGCCAGGACACTGGAGGAACTTCACTCCTGTTTCATAGATGCGGCGGAGAAAAAGCTGGCGCCCAGCCATGAGAGGGAAGGCTTAAGCGACACCGTCTTCCAGGTGATCTGCCAGATCAAGAAGGATTATTCCAGAGAGGATTTAGATATCACTACGCTGGCGGATAGCGTTTATTTAACGCCCACGTATCTATCCAACCTCTTTAAAAAGGAGACCGGATTCACGATCGGACAGTATATTACTCTGGTGCGGATCAAGGCGGCAAAAGAGCTTCTGGGCGATAAGTCCTTAAAGCTTTACCAGGTTGCAGAACAGTGCGGCTACAGTGACCAGAACTATTTTGCCAAGATTTTCAAACGGCAGGAAGGCATCAACCCGTCAGATTTCCGGAAGACGAGGATGTAGGGGGAAACGATGAAAAATGCTTCGCTGAAGACAAAGTATGTAGTGGTATTTTTAGGCGCCGCCATGGTTTCCTATGCACTGATCTTCTTCTTTATCTATGCCAGAACCATGCGGTACGAGATGAGCAATCTGCAGCATTTTCTCGATAATTCCATGGAACAGGCGAAGACCTTTGTCGAGTCGGAGACAAAGATGGTGACGTATGCCTCGGATACACTGTATTATAACCGGGACGTATACCTGGTGCTGGACGGATGCGTCAACGAGACGGATCGGGACCCGGGGCAGGAGTACCGGTACTGGTCGGATATATCCAAGTTCATGCAGTCTCTGGAAACAGGCAATATCTGCAATGTCTGCATCTACGCTCCCGACAATTACACCTATAAGGATACCAGCCGGAACTTTTCCTCCCTGGACCGGCTGGACCCGGCGCTTATGGAGCAGATGGAGGGAAAGGGAGAACGGGCCGTATGGTCAGCTCCCTATGATTTCATCATGCCTTTGACCGGGGAGACGAAGCGGGTGATTTCTCTGACCAGACGGGTGGTTCAGCAGGACGATTACTCGAAAACCTTCTGCGTGGAGCAGGTCAGCCTGCCGGTGGACTCGGTCAGCGAGATCCTGGAAAAGGCGGACAGCACAGAGCGGGGCTGCGTCTATATTGCCAATCAGGATCATGAACTGATTGGAAGTTCCAAGGCAGCCGTGGCCGAATCCATGGAGCCGGATTTCTTCCTGCTGGAAAATGGAGACGGGGCAAACGGGTGGAGAGAGGTAAAGAAGGATAAAGAAATCTATATGATGAACCAGATGGAACTGGAAAATACCGGATGGAGTATGGCGGCCGTCGTGCCACTAAAAGAACTGAGGGCCAAGAGCCGCCGGGTCTGCGGCGGCATGATCTGGGGACTGCTTCCGATTATGGGCGTGGCAACGTGTATCATTTATTTTTTTGCGGGCAGTTTTTCCGACAGGATCAAGCGGCTTTCCTACCAGATGAGCCACTGGCGGGACCAGGACGTGGCGCAGGAGGTCTCCACCGATCCGGCCGACGAGGTCGGACGGCTGGGACGGGAGTATAAGGAGATGCGCAGGGAGATCGACGAGCTGATGCAGCAGAAGTATGAGAGCGGCATCGCCATCAAGGACGCGGAATTAAAGGCGCTCCAGGCCCAGATCAATCCCCATTTCCTCTACAATACACTGGACCTCATCAACTGGGAAGCCATGGAGCGGGATGCGCCCGAGATCGGCGAGCTGGTGCAGATGCTGGCGCGGTATTACAAGTCTGTATTGCGCAAGGGATTTGATACCGTCTCCCTTCATCATGAGATTGAACATATTGTAACTTACGTGAAAATTCAAAATTTTCGGTTTGATGGAAGAATTCATTTAAAAGTGGAAATTTCAGAGGAGCTGATGAGTAAGAAAATGTTGAAGCTGACCCTTCAGCCGATAATCGAGAACTCTGTTTCCCATGGAATCTCGGCCGAGGATGAAGGGGAGGAGACAATCACCGTCAGGGCGCGGGAGGAGGGCGGCGACCTGATCATAGAGGTACAGGATGACGGGAAAGGGATGACGGAAGAGCAGCTGGAGAATATCCTGAAGGTGGATGAGAACAATTCCCATTACGCCGTGTTTAATATTCATGACAGAATACGCTTAAAATACGGGGAGGGATACGGTCTGCGGTATGAGAGCGCCGTTGGGCAGGGAACCACGGTGACGATCCGTATCAGGACACAACCTTAGTTTTGTCCTTAAAATCGCAGTTTCCTTATATTGGAAGTGGCAGGTGGCTATAGTAAGATATTGCTATAGCCACAAGTTATTTTACCAGAGAACTGGGAAAGGGGGAAACGCCCTTTGGGGCAGGGCGTAACGTTAGCAATGAAAAAAGAGGGGATCTTACACGAACTGAAGAGGAACAGAACGCTGTTTCTGATGATTCTTCCCGCAGTACTCATCGTGCTGGTATTCAGCTATATTCCGTTAAACGGACTGGTGCTGGCATTTAAGGATTTCCGGTATGCAAAGGGGATTTGGGGAAGTCCCTGGAACGGATTTGAGAATTTCCGGTTTCTGTTTGCGTCGGGCAAAGGCTGGCAGCTGACGCGCAACACAATTCTCTACAATGTAGTAAACCTGCTGATCTCGCAGGGGCTGGCACTGGTCGTGGCCATCGTGCTCAGCGAAATGAGGGGCAGGCGGTTTAAGAAGACGACCCAGTCCATCATCTTTCTTCCTTATTTTATATCCTGGATCATCGTCGGGGCGTTCGTGCAGAACATTTTCAATTATGAGACGGGAACACTGAACAATCTTCTGACCAGTCTGGGGCTGGAACCGATCAACATGTACGCGATACCGGCGGCCTGGATTATCGTTATCATCTTTTTCAACTCCTGGAAATGGGTGGGGTACAATTCCGTGATCTACATAGCGGCGGTCGCGGGTCTGGACCGGGAGTGCTTCGAAGCGGCGGATATTGACGGAGCAAATATCTGGCAGAAGATCCGGTACATAACGATCCCGGGAATCAAGCCTACGCTGATTATCATTTTTCTGCTGAACCTCGGAAAAGTGCTTCGCGGAGATTTCCAGATGTTCTACCAGATCATCGGAATGAACGGCCAGCTCTATGACATTACGGATGTGATCGACACTTACGTATTCCGCTCCCTGCTTTCCGGAACCGATATGGGAATGACGGCGGCGGCCACACTGTACCAGTCGGTGATGTGTTTCGTAATCATCAATATTGCCAATGCCGTTGTGAAGAAGATAGATCCGGATTACGCTCTGTTCTGACCGGAACGGGACGCATGTCTGATGGAAGAGAGGGGAAATAAATGGGAAAATCAAAGGAAAATGAAACAGTTGAGTTAAAGGTAAGACGGGGGAAGGAACAGAGGATGTTCGATATTCTGGGCGTCGTAATCATGGTGGTTCTGGCAGCGATCTGCCTGCTTCCCTTTATCATGCTGCTGTCCGCCTCCATAACGGAAGAAAATTATATTATGCAGCACGGCTATGGACTTCTGCCGGGAAAGATCAGTTTTCAGGCGTACCGGACGCTGTTTGAGCATCCGATGGATATCTTAAGGGCCTACGGTGTGACGATCTTTATCACGGCAGCAGGAACGGGGCTGGGACTCTTGATCACCTCTATGGCGGCCTATGTGATCTCGAGACCGGACTTCAAATACCGGAACAAAATATCATTCTATTTTTACTTTACCACGCTGTTCAACGGAGGAATGCTCTCTGTTTATATCTTCGTGGTGCGGTACCTGGGATTGAAGGACAGCCTGATGGCGCTGATTCTTCCTTATCTGGTCAACGTATTCTACATGCTGGTGCTGAAGAGCTTTATGTCGAGCGTGCCGATGTCCATTATCGAATCCGCGAAAATGGACGGGGCCGGCGAGTTCCTGATCTTCGTGAAATTCGTTCTTCCGCTGTCCAAGGCGGGGCTGGCCACGGTTGGACTCTTCGTCGCGCTGGATTACTGGAATGACTGGTATAATGCCATGCTTTACATCGAGAGCAACACAAAGTATCCGCTGCAGTACCTGCTTTACAACATGCTGGCTGCCAAACAGGTACTGGCGAGAATAGCCGCGCAGATTGGAATTTCCGCCAACAGTATGCCGTCCAATTCTCTTAAGATGGCCATGGCGGTCGTGGCGACGGGGCCGGTAATCCTGGTGTATCCATTCGTACAGAAGTATTTCGTACAGGGAATTACCATTGGTGCGGTCAAGGGATAATGGGGTTACTATTAAAAATTTATCATAATAAAAGGAGAGGGAATTTATGAAGAAGCTGAGAAGGAGCGCGGCGCTGCTGCTGACGGCCAGTATACTGGCGCTTACCGCATGCGGGGGGAACAGTGGGAAGACAAGTACGACAGGGGAACAGACGACATCGGCAAAGGCTGGGGAGACGGAAGGCGCAGGCCTTGGAGAACGGGTGGATTTAGTCATGTATCTGCTGGGGCCGCGGCCCGCCAGATACGACGCAGTTCTGGAGAAATTCAACGAACTGGCATTAAAGGATTTAAACTGCACGCTGACCGTAAATTTCATCGAATACGGTGACATGGCAACCAAGTACCCGCTTATTTTCTCCTCGGGAGAGGAGTTTGACTTAGCTTATGGCGGAACGTGGGTCAACTTTGCAAACCTGGCTCAGAAGGGGGCATTTATGCCGCTGGAGGACCTTCTGCCAAAATACTGTGCGGAAAGCATGAAGCTGCAGCCGGAGGAGTCCCTGGCCCAGGGAACCATCAACGGCCATATCTACGCGTATCCCACAAACTTTTATACCTACAGCGCCTACGGTGTCACTGTGCGGGGCGATATGATGGAGAAATACGGTTTCAATGAGATTAAGGATATCGACCAGTACATGGAATACTTAGAGGCAGTAAACGCGGGAGAGACCCAGTTCAGCAACTTGGCAGCCATCGGCCAGGATCACGTTCTGACGGATATCTATCTGGAATCAAAGGGACTTTATCCGGTAAACGGCGGCCAGTATGGAATGTACTACATTGACCGCTCCGGCGGAAGTCCGAAAGTAATTGCGGCTCACGAGTGGGAGGGCTACGAGGATTATTTAAACAAGGCGAAGAAATGGTCGGACGAAGGTCTGTGGCCCAAATCAGCGCTTTCTATTAAAGATACATCAACCGATATGGTCCAGGCGGGTGTGGCAGCGGGCGGTTTCGGCAACTTCGATCAGGGCGTTTCCAACTATCAGTTATGCGATCCCTCCTGGAAGGTGCGCTGGTATAATGTTCAGCCCAATGTAAACCATCTGGCTTATACCCAGGACTGCATGGTGGTTCCCAGCTCCTCGAAGCATCCGGAGCGGGCTCTGATGCTTCTTGACAAGTTAAAGACCGATGAAACGTATTATAATCTGCTGACCTACGGCATTGAGGGGGAAGATTTTACCAGAGATGAGAACAACCGCTATACGTGCCTGGACACTGCACAGTTCATTCCGGAGCCGGGTACATGGGGCTTCAGAAGTCAGCAGTTCTATCTCGTCCCGGCCAATGCACCCGCGGATTACGAGGAGCAGAAACAGGCACTGGAGGACGTCACGGTAGCGAACATTTTCAGGAACTTCAATATGGACACAGACCCGGTAAAATCAGAGTACGCGGCCATGCAGAACGTATACGCCCAGTATAACGCGCCGCTACGGCTGGGGATGACGACCGATGTGCAGAAGGATCTGGCTCAGCTGACCGAAAAAGCGAAGGCCGCCGGCAACGACAAGGTAAAGGCCGAATTACAGAGACAGGTGGATGAATTCTATGCAGCAAACAACAAGTAGTATGGCGGTAAAAGGGCAGGCGGTCCACACCGGCCGGATGAAGATTATCATCTACTGCCTGTTCGGAATCATGTTTTTCTTTGCCATCTCTTCGACGATGATCGGAATCCTGATCCCGGAAATGACGGAGAGCTACGGCTTAAACAACACCCAGATCGGAATTATCGGTTCCGTTCAGAATGTGGGCGGAATTGCAGCCATGGTATTCGGCGGAGTCTTATCCGACCGGTTTCCGAAGCTGAAACTGATCGTGGTATTCTTTACCATCTATACCGCGGTGCTGTTCGGAATCGGGGCCGCACCGGCCTATGTCATGCTTCTCGTATTCTTTTTCGCGCTGGGTGTGGCAAACAGTTACTTGAATCTTTTAATCAGCGCATTCGTGTCGGAGGCGTACGGGGAGAAGAGAACCGCGTATCTGAATATGATCCACGCATTCTTCAGCCTCGGTTCGCTGGCAGGTCCGATCTATGCCTCCATGGTCCAGCGGAGCGGCCAGCCATGGAACCGGTCCTTCGTAAACCTGGGCGTTCTCTGCACCGCGGTAACCCTGGCTTTCGTCATCATCGCGATTCCGGTGAGGGACCAGAAAAATACCGTGGGCGGCGGCAGCCTGCTGGGAGGCGTAAAAAGCCTCCTGGCGGACCGGACCATCCTGATTCTGGCACTGCTGTGTGCCGCTTACATGGGGCATCAGGCGGCCATAGGCCTGTGGATCACCACCTATATCCAGGAGGGCCTGGGCCTGGACCGAAGCATCGCGAGTATGGCCCTGATCCTTTTCTGGGGCGGAATCGTAGTCGGAAGGTTTATGCAGCCTGCTGTAGACCGTAAGATAGAGTACAGCAAATGGCTCTGCATCACATGCCTCCTGTCGGCTGTCCTTTATACCGCCGCCTTCCTAATAGGAAGCGGAGTCTTCCTGGTTGCCGTCCTCTTTATTGTGGGGGCCCTGACGGGAGCCGCCTTTCCTTCGATCATCGGAATGGCTTGCAGCAGGTATCCGCATTTATCAGGAACCGCCACCTCCACAGTCAGCCTGACCAGCTCACTGATCGGCACGCTTCTGTCCGGCTTTATCGGAGCGCTGGTGGATGCGGCCGGTTATCTGGCCGGTATGATGGTTATCCCTGTTCTGCTGGTTTTGTGCACCGTGATCCTGGTTATATACCGGAAGTTATAGATACGCCTCGCCCCATTTTGCCATCTCCACAAAAATGGGAAACAACGCCCTCCCTTTGTCGGTTAAGGAATACTCCACATGGGGATTGCTTTTTCGTGGCTATTATGGACGCGATAAAAGAATATCGGGCTGCAGCTATTAACTGTATCAGTTTTTATAAGTCAGAAATATGGCTCCTTAGCGGAAGATCTGAATCATTTTCCGGAAGGAGCCATTATTAATCTTTCTAATCTAAATTTCTTCGGCTATTTTGGAATACCGGCGGCTGGTATTCCACTGCTTAAAATTCTAAAAAATAAAAATTCTAAAAAACACTTGACCCTTCCCTTACGTCACCCTATATAATGGTATCATAAAGATCCCAGAACAAAGGCGGTGATGCAGAATATGCAAGGGTATTATACTTCCGGAGAGTTCGCAAAAAAGGCAAACGTATCAATCCGGACGATCCGTTATTACGACAAACAGGGCTTGCTGAAACCGGCGGGCATGAGCGAGGCCGGATACCGGCTGTACACGGATTCCGATTTTGCCAAGCTTCAGAAGATCCTTTCACTGAAATATCTAGGCTTCTCCTTAGACGAGATCCGTTCGATCACCATCAACGATGATGACAACGGCTATGTAGAGCAGTCTCTGGAGCTTCAGCTGGATTTAGTGAAGAAGCGGATTGAGCATTTGAAATTGGTGGAGCAGACACTTTCGGAGACCTCGAAGCTGGTAAAGGACAATCCGGTCATTGACTGGAATAAAATCCTGCACTTAATCCATATTACCAATATGGAAAAGAGCCTGGTGGAGCAGTACAAGAATGCGGCCAATATCAACATCAGGATTGATCTTCACAAGAAATATGCGAAGAATCCCATCGGGTGGTTTCCGTGGCTGTACTCCCAGCTGGAGCTGAAGGACGGTGAAACAGTTTTGGAGACCGGATGCGGTAATGGAGAGCTGTGGAGAGAGAACCGGGATTTAATTCCGCCGGAAGCGGTGATCTGCCTGTCCGATGTCTCGGAGGGCATGATCCAGGATGCCAGGGAACATTTAAAAGGTGTGACGGGCAGATTCTCCTATGAAGTCTTTGACTGCTGCAGGATTCCGAAGGCGGAGGAGAGCTTCGATAAGGTCTCGGCCAACCATGTGCTGTTCTATTTAAAGGACTTAGACGGTGCGCTGGAAGAAGTGCGGCGGGTGCTGAAGCCGGACGGGACATTTTTCTGCAGTACCTACGGCCGGGAACATATGAAGGAGATCAGCCAGCTGGTGAAGGAGTTTGATTCACGGATCGTGCTGTCGGAAGTGAACTTATACGACGTGTTTGGCCTGGAAAACGGCCGGGAGATTTTAAACCGCCATTTTGACCAGGTGGAAGAGATCCTGTATGAGGACCATTTGGAGGTCCGGGATGAGGGGCCGCTGATGGAGTATATTCTATCCTGCCACGGCAACCAGCAGGAGTATTTAAGCGAGCGGTACGATGAATTCCGAGAATTTTTAAAGAAGAAGATCGAGAAAAAGGGGACGCTTTTTGTCACCAAGAGAGCCGGTATCTTTCAATGCAGGAAGAAAATGAACGGATGAAAAATGCCGGAAGAACTAAACCTGAAAACAGATAAATAAAATACGGAGGAACACACTATGAAGGGAATTATCCTCGCCGGAGGCTCCGGCACAAGACTTTACCCGCTGACTATGGTCACATCGAAGCAGCTTCTGCCGATCTATGACAAGCCGATGATCTACTATCCGCTGTCCGTTCTGATGAACGCGGGAATCAGAGATATTCTGATCATTTCCACACCGGACGACACGCCGCGGTTCGAGGCGCTCTTAGGCAGCGGAAGCCAGTTTGGAATCCACTTATCCTACGCGGTTCAGCCGTCACCGGATGGACTGGCTCAGGCGTTTATCATCGGCGAGGAATTTATCGGGGACGATCATGTAGCCATGATTCTGGGCGACAACATCTTCGCGGGACACGGTCTGACCAAACGTCTTCTGGCGGCCGCCAACAAAAAAGAGGGCGCTACCGTGTTCGGATATTATGTGGACGATCCGGAACGGTTCGGCATCGTGGAATTCGATTCCAACGGAAAGGCTATCTCCATCGAGGAGAAGCCGGAGCATCCGAAGAGCAACTACTGCGTGACAGGACTCTATTTCTACGACAATAAGGTCGTAGAGTATGCGAAAAATCTGCAGCCTTCCGCCCGCGGCGAGCTGGAAATCACCGATTTAAACAGGATCTATCTGGAAGAGGGCAGACTGGATGTGGAACTTCTCGGACAGGGCTTTACCTGGCTCGACACAGGAACCCATGAATCCCTGGCGGACGCCACCAACTTTGTCCGCACCATGGAGACCCATCAGCACAGGAAAGTAGCTTGTCTGGAGGAGATCGCGTATTTAAACCACTGGATTACCAGGGATCAGCTTTTAGAGGATATCGAACCGCTTAAGAAGAATCAGTATGGCCATTATCTTATGGATGTTCTGGCCGGTAAATATATTGATATAAAGTAAAAAATAAACCGATAAAATGGAGTAAAACAGGAGGAATTCACACATGAAAATCATTGTTACAGGAGGCGCAGGCTTCATCGGAGGCAACTTTGTTCATCACATGGTAAACAAATATCCGGATTATGAGATCATTAACCTGGACTTATTAACGTACGCGGGCAACTTAGAGACTTTAAAGCCGGTAGAGGACAAGCCGAATTACAAGTTTGTGAAGGGCGACATCGCGGACCGTAAATTCATCTTTGACTTATTTGAAAAAGAGAAACCGGACGTGATCGTCAATTTCGCGGCGGAGAGCCATGTAGACCGCTCCATCACCGATCCGGAAAGCTTCGTCAGAACGAATGTCATGGGAACCACCACTCTGCTTGACGCCTGCCGTGAGTTTGGAATCAAGAGATACCATCAGGTATCCACCGACGAAGTGTACGGAGATCTTCCGTTAGACCGTCCGGACTTATTCTTCACGGAAGAGACCCCGCTCCACACCTCCAGTCCGTATTCGTCTTCCAAGGCGAGCGCCGATTTATTCGTGCTCTCTTACCACAGAACCTTCGGAACGCCGGTAACCATTTCAAGATGCTCCAACAACTACGGACCGTACCATTTCCCGGAGAAACTGATTCCGCTGATTATCAGCCGCGCGCTGGCGGATGAAGAGCTTCCGGTCTATGGAACAGGTGAAAATGTCCGTGACTGGCTCCATGTAGCCGACCACTGCACCGCAATCGACTTAATTATCCACGAGGGCAGGGAAGGCGAGATCTACAACGTAGGCGGCCACAATGAGAGAACGAACCTGGAAGTGGTAAAGACGATTTTAAAGGCATTAAACAAGCCGGAAAGCTTAATCAAGTACGTATCCGACCGTCCCGGCCATGACAGACGTTATGCCATCGATCCGAAAAAGCTGGAGACAGAGCTTGGATGGAAGCCGAAATACACATTTGATACGGGAATCGAACAGACCATTCAGTGGTATCTGGACAATGAAGACTGGTGGAAGCATATCATCAACGGAGAGTACCAGAACTACTTTGAGAATATGTACGGAGACCGTTTATAATTCGCAGAAAGCACACTGGAGGCGTATATGAAAGTATTTGTAACAGGAGTAAAGGGCCAGCTGGGCCACGATGTGGTCGATGAGCTGGAAAAGAGAGGCCATGAGGCGATCGGCGTGGATATCGATGAGATGGACATTACGGATGCCGGGAGCGTAAATCGTGTGATCCGGGAAGCCAGCCCGGACGCGGTGATTCACTGTGCGGCCTATACGGCAGTGGACGCGGCGGAGGACAATTTGGAGCTTTGCAGACGAGTGAATGCATACGGCACGGAGAATATTGCCAGGGTCTGCCGGGAGCTGGACATCAAGATGATGTACATAAGCACGGACTATGTATTTAACGGCCAGGGAACCCGCCCATGGGAGCCTGACGACGAGAGAGAACCGTTAAATGTCTACGGCCTTACGAAGTACGAAGGTGAGCTGGCGATCGAGCAGAATCTCACCAAATACTTTACCGTGCGCATCGCCTGGGTGTTTGGCGTAAACGGCAAGAACTTCATAAAGACCATGCTGAATCTGGGAAAGACTCACGACAAACTCACCGTGGTATCCGACCAGATCGGTTCCCCCACCTACACCTACGATCTCGCCCGCCTTCTGGTGGATATGATTGAGACCGACAAGTACGGCCGCTACCATGCCACAAACGAGGGACTGTGCAGCTGGTGTGATTTTGCACGGGAGATATTTAAACAGGCAAACATGAATGTCGAGGTAATTCCGGTCACCTCCGCAGAGTATCCGGCAAAGGCAAAACGGCCGATGAACAGCCGCATGAGCAAGGATAAGCTGGAAGAAAACGGATTTGAGAGACTGCCGTCGTGGCAGGATGCGCTGGAACGGTATCTGAAAGAAATCCAGTAACGAAGTACAGAAAAGACCGCTGATCATCATGAAAGATCAGCGGTCTTTTCTGTACTCGCTGGGAGTCATATAGTAAAATTTCTTGAAGAAACGTATGTAGCTTCTTACGTCACTGTAGCCCACGGCTTCGCTGATCCAGCCGATGGTCTCCTCCGTATTCATCAGGAGGTCCAGGGACTTCTGGGTGCGGTAGTAGTTTAAATACTCCGACAGCGTCTTTCCGGTAGAGAGCTTGAACAGCTTCGTCAGATAGATGGAACTGACGCCCACGTAGCCGGCAATCTGTGGGATGGTGATGGGCTGCGAGTAATTCTGTTCGATATACTGGATCGCCTTTTGGATGTAACCGTAGGATTCCGTGGAAATCTTGTTCTTTGCATCCAGCATCCCAAACAGGCAGTTGTAAAAGTACTTATTGATTTCCTCGACGGAGGAGGCGTTTTCCAGCTTGCGCACAGAGGCGTTTATCTGGATGTCAGGAATGTCCCCGTTGATCTCCAGAAGAGAGGCGTAGATGGTGCTGACGGTGATGAGAGCCATCCGCCTGACCTCTTCCTGGTCCTCGCTTTCCAGATAGCGGTCGCGGAAGGCGTCGGTCTGCTCCTTTAACCCGGCGCCGTCTTTATCGATGATCGCCTGGGTGATACGGGACAGCATATCCTGGTCGATGGAGGAGGTGAACTCATTCTGATAGCTGAGCAGAACGAAGTCATCGGCATCCGCGGCTGTAAAGATGAAGCCCTGCCGGGCCAGCTGCCATACCTGCCATGGGGCCGGTTCCGTCTCGGAACAGATGCCGATGGAGAACAGCGGGTAGACGCTGAGACTCTGCTTCATCCGCTTCTTCAGGGCGGTACACAGCTTCGACAGCTCCTTTCCAAGGGCATCGGACAGTCCGGTATTCAGGATGATACAGATGCTTTTGTTATCAATATAGAGGCTGTAGGCAGTGCCCAGGGCGGAGAAGGCGTTGGTGGTATTGGTCCGGATGACCAGCTTCAGCTGTTCGCGCCTCGTATAGTCCTCCATCTCGTCGAGAGAGGGAAGGGAAATCAGGATAACGGCGTAAAACGGGTAGGGAAATACCAGCCCGTGCTCCTCGTATTCCGGCGGAAGACTGGTGATATCCACGTAGTTATAGAGGATGCCTGACAGCAGACGCTCGCGGACCAGCTGCTGGTTTTCATGCATGACGGTCCCGATGTCGGACAGCTGCGCGTTTAGATTATCGAGAGCGGTGCTGATCAGCGAAAATTCATCCTCCCGGACTCCGGGAATCTCCGTGTAGGGATTGATCCCGATCTTCTTCATGATCGCATCTACCGGGCGCAGCATAATCATGCCGTAAATCATGGAGGCGGCGAAATCGGCCGCAGCCACGGCCAGATAGATGATAAACCACTGCAGGAGCGTGGCGCTTACGGCAGTGAAGAGGTCCAGCCTTGACGCATAAAAAGAGCACCTGGCCCCGATCGTGGAGTAGGAGGAGAACGTGGAGGTACCTGGCAGCAGAAGTTCCACATTCTCAAAGACAGGCAGACCGTTGTCCCAGTTCTTCATGACGGCATTGGAGGAAGACCAGAGCAAATGGTCCTGAAAGGAAACCGTGGCTGTGTAAGGATTGTGGCCCGCGGCTTCTGCGGCGGCCTTCTGAAGCCGGTCAAGAGAGTAGGATACCGTCACATAGCCCCGCCCCTGGGATTTATACAGAGGGAGCCTGCGCGCATAGGTTATCACGGTAACCGCCGGAGAGGGGGCGTAGTAACGCTTATAGGGAACGTTAATCAGCCACATCTCTTCCCCCTTCATATTCTCAAGGGTGTCTATTAATTCTTTATTATAGAAATCACTGTAATCATACATCCCGCCGCTGGAGTCAAAGACTCTCTGGGAGCGGTTGAAAAAGAGGCAGATGGACTCGTAGTGGTACAGGGTGGAGTAGGGAGTCACATCGTTGGTCATGCGTAAGAGCTGATCCAGCGTGGGAGCCTTCGACTCCAGAACCTGTTCGATGGATGCCAGATTCCCCATAAATACCGCGCTGCTTTTCATGTTGGACAAATTATCCTGAACCGACAGCGCCACATAATTCGCTTTCATCTCCAGATTTTCGTGAAGCTTCATCCGGTTCTGAAGCGTAATCACCACGCCGCCAATGATAAAGATTACAGTAGTGAATAGAAATGTAATATAGAAAAATGAACGGAAATGTCTGGATTTCAGAATGTTTTTCCATTTGCTGTCCCTGGTGTTTTTGTGCTTATTTCCCAATGGTCCCATCCTTTCCAATGATTAGTTGTATCCAATTATAACAAAAAATGGACAGATAGTCAAAAAGATTTGTGCGAAATGAGCGTAAATGCTTCCGTGTAATGGTAAAAATCAAAACACAAATTGGATATAATGTATAATTTCTATAGCAAAAAACAAACTAAATTGGTTAAAAAGCAGATGAATTTTTGCAATTCCTATTGAAAATAAGGTAAATATGACGGTTTGTGAAAAAATGAACGAAATAGGATTATTTTTTGTACTTATTTTAGTACAATAGTTTGCTATGCTTTAGTCACGAGATATGTAAGAGATATCACGTAAGCGGCCAAAGGATATCCGCTAAATGCTCATAACGAGGAGGGAGAAGGTTGGGGAAAGCAGTCGTAAGCAAAAGCAGAAAGGTGAGAAATGGACCCGGTATCAGAACTTATATATGGAAACACAAGTATCTGTATCTGATGCTGGTTCCGGCAATCGTCTATTACATCATCTTTTGTTATGTACCAATGTATGGGGTGACAATCGCATTTAAGGATTTTAACCCGATGAAAGGGATTATGAGGAGTTCCTGGGTCGGCTTTGAGACATTTCAAAAGCTGTTTTCCATGGAAAAGTTTTATTCGGTGTTCTGGAATACCATAAGGATCAGCCTGATCCGTCTGATATTCGGTTTCCCGTTTCCGATTATCATTGCACTCATGTTAAATGAACTGCGCCACCTGCGGATGAAGAAAGTGATTCAGACGGCCATTTACATTCCCAACTTTATATCATGGGTAGTTCTTGGCGGTATCCTGACGAGTATTCTTTCCATGGATTCGGGCATTGTCAACGGAGTGATCAAGAGCCTCGGTTTTCAGCCAATCGGATTTTTGACGGATGAAAAGTTTTTCGTGCCGACCATGGTAGTGTCCATGATCTGGAAGACCTTCGGCTGGAATACCATCATCTATCTGGCCGCAATCACAGGCATCGACACCCAGCTCTATGAGGCGGCGACCGTGGATGGCGCCAACCGGTGGCAGAAGCTCGTACATATTACAGTCCCCTGTATTCGTTCCATCATCATTGTAATACTGATTACCCGTATCGGTAGTCTGATGCAGGCCGGATTCGAGCAGATATTCGTTCTCTACCATCCGGGCGTCTACGGGACAGCGGATATTATCGACACGTACGTATACCGAATGGGCCTTCAGGATGGAAAATTCGAACTGGCCACGGCGGTCGGCCTGTTTAAATCCGTCATTAACTTCGGCCTGGTAGTGGCCGCCAATAAGATTGCAAGAATGTCGGGAGAGGAGGGAATTTACTGATGCTGAGATTGAAAAAACAAGAGGAAGGAAGCCATGTCAGGGTTTCCGCCGGTAGTAAAGTTTTTGATGTCATCAACGTGACGCTGCTGACACTGCTGGCTCTGACCACCTTTTATCCCTTCTGGGACTGTCTGGTGGTGTCATTTTCCTCACTGAAAAGTTATCTTGCAACCAGTATCCATCTGTGGCCTTCCGAATGGTCACTTGACGGCTACGCCTACATGGTGAAGAATATAGAACTGTGGACATCCTACGCCAACAGCCTCTTCATAACAATTGTAGGTACTCTGATCAATATGACGATCACAACGATGGCGGCCTATGTGCTGTCAAAGAAGGATTTAAAGGGACAGAGGTTCTTCATGTTCCTGGCGGTGTTTACCATGATGTTCTCAGGCGGTATTATTCCGACCTATATCGTGGTCAAGGACCTTCATCTTATGAATTCCCTGTGGTCCATGATCCTTCCGTCGGCGATCAATACCTACAATCTGATTATTTTGCGCAATTTCTTCATGGATTTACCGCTGGAGCTGGAAGAGGCGGCGCTGCTGGACGGCTGTACGGAAGTTGGAGTCCTGTTCCGTATCATGCTTCCTATATCCAAACCGGCTCTGACGACCGTTACACTCTTTTATGCAGTGGATCACTGGAATGACTTTTTTTCGGCGATCATGTATATCAACAGCAAACAGGCGTGGCCGCTGCAGCTGTTCCTGCGTTCCATGCTGTTTCAGAACGATGCAGCGTATTCCAGCGGAGGTGAGAGCCTGTTTCTGCTGGGACAGCCGATGAAGATGGCTGCGGTTATGATGGCGATTATTCCGATCATGTGCGCCTACCCATTCTTCCAGAAATATTTTACAACAGGAATGACGGCGGGGGCGGTCAAGGGCTAGAAGTGTACCAGAAACGCCCGAAATGCGGTAAAACAGCAGATTTATATAAAAGAAAGAGAGGGTATGTAATGAAAAAAAGACAGGTAATGAGTTTGGTACTGGCGGGAGTTATGGCAGCCTCTTTAACGGCCTGCGGCGGCGGAACCGCGAAGACAGCCGGTAAGACGGAGACGAAAGAGGCATCTGGCAAGGAGGCAGCTTCTTCAAAATCAGAGGATAGAGTTCCAATTCACTGGCTGACAACAGGCGATGGGGCAGCGAAGGCGATCAAACCGGATGACCGGATTGTGGCAGCCATTAATGAAAAACTGGGCATCGATCTGACCGTAGAGATTGTGCCGGAGGCAAATACGGAGAAGGTTAATGTGGCTATGGCTTCGGGAGATTTCCCGGATGTTGTGACGGGAGCTTATGGAACAAGCGCTACGAAGCAGTGGATTGATGACGGAATGGTAATTCCTCTGAATCAGTATTTTGACACGATGCCCAATATAAAAGCATGGCTGGAGGATGACTACCAGTGGTCTGCTATCGACGGGAACTACTACGGACTTCCATTTATTACGCAGTACAGTGCAGCCAATTCCCTGATTGTTTTCAGACAGGACTGGCTGGATAAGCTGGGGCTCTCTTATCCGAAGACACTGGATGATATGAAAAATGCGCTGATTGCATTTACAAACGACGATCCGGACGGCGACGGAAAGGCCAATACTTATGGATATACCGCGGAGAAACCAAGCAGCACAACGGGAGGCACGCCGTTTGACTGGGTATTTTTTGCCTACGGTCTCCCTTATGCCGACTACTCTGTTAATGCGGGCGGAGAGGTCGTTCCATTTTTCGAAGATCCATCCTTTATCCCGGCGATGAATTATATCAAGGATTTATGGGATATGAAAGTGGTGGATCCGGAGCTGATGCTGAATGATAATCCGAAAAAAGAAGAAAAATTCTATCAGGGTAAATGCGGATCTATGCTTGCGCCATTGTTCCGCCATGTGACACGCCATGAAAACAGTGTAAGAGAGCTGTTTCCGGACGCTTCCATTAGCTACGGACTTCCACCGGAAGGACCGGACGGCGCAAGCGGACTGAATAAGCAGGGGAAAAACGGCATGATGACCTGTATCACCACAGCGTGCAAGAACCCGGATAAGGCGGCTGAATTTGTCGATTTTATGGTTTCTAAGGAAGGCAATGACTTACTGAGACTTGGTATTGAAGGAATCCACTATACAAAAGATGGAGACACCATCACCTTTAACGAAGAAGAACGTGCAAAAGACGCATTTGCAGAGGACGGCTGGGCCCATGCTCTGGCCTGGGGCTCCTTCTACTGGCCGTTAGAGAGCGGATATATTCCGGTATCCGATCCCAACAGAGAACGTGCGCTGGATACCGTAAAGGTAGCTACAGAGTGCCAGATGCCGAATTTAATCAAACAGAAGACCCCGGCGGAAATTGAAAATGGATCCGCAGTGAATGACGTATTTATCCAGTACTTCTCCGATATGCTTCAGGGAAAGATATCCATCGAGGATGGCGTGGTGTCTCTTGGGAAAGAGTGGAGAAACCAGGGCGGCGATGAGATCTTAAAAGAAGCCAATGAGATCTACAAGTCAGAAAAACAGGTGGAATAATCGATGAGAAAGAAACCAAATATACTCTTCATACTTACAGATGATCAGGGGGCCTGGGCAATGCATTGCTCGGGCACCCCCGAGCTTTATACCCCGAATCTGGACAGAATCGCCGCTTCGGGGATGCGCTTCGACAACTTCTTCTGCGCCTCGCCGGTCTGCTCGCCGGCCCGTGCGTCACTCCTCACCGGAAAGATTCCGTCGGGCCACGGTGTCCTGGACTGGATCCGGAGCGGAAGTGTGGACGCAGAGAAATTTGCCTCCCAGGGAAAAGAGAATCCCTACGCGGACGGTTACAAGAATGAGCGGAAGCCCATCGCCTATTTAGACGGGCAGACCGCCTATACGGACATCCTGGCGGAGGACGGATATCACTGTGCTCTGGCGGGCAAATGGCATCTGGGGGACAGCGTGACGCCCCAGCATGGATTTGAGAAATGGTACACCATCGGTCTGGGCGGCTGCTGTTATTACCATCCGGACATTGTGGATCACGGGGAGATCACGGTGGAGCACGGCAAATACGTGACGGAGCTCTTCGCCGATAAGGCTCTGGACTATTTAGATGAGCTGTTAAAGGAGGAGGAACCGTTCTACCTGGCTGTGAACTTCACGGCGCCTCACGCCCCATGGGGAAAGGAGCACCATCCGGCCAAATGGATTGACTTCTATGAGGACTGTGATTTTGCCTCCATTCCGGATATTCCGGACCATCCCGATTTGCTGACCGGGCCGGTCTACGGTACGGAAAAGAGGAAGGAAAATCTGCGGGGCTATTTTGCGGCGGTCAGCGCCATGGATGAGCAGGTGGGAAGACTTTTAGACGCCCTGGAAGAGAAGCATCTGACAGAGGATACCATCGTGATTTTCTCCGCGGATAACGGCATGAGCATGGGGCAGCACGGAATCTGGGGAAAGGGAAACGGAACCTTTCCTATGAATATGTACGATTCGGCAGTCAAAGTGCCGTTTCTTATATCCTGGCCTTGCCATATCGCTCCGGGAAGTGTATGCTGTGAGATAGTGAGTGCGTATGATTTGTTCCCCACACTGCTGGAACTGACCGGCCTGTCTGACCGGTTCCCCAAAGGCCTTCCGGGGAAGAGCTTTTCCAGCCTGCTTACCGGAGGGGAACAGGAGCGGACGGGCGAGATCGTCGTGTTTGACGAATATGGCCCGGTGCGGATGATTCGGAACAGAGAATGGAAGTATATCCACAGATACCCCTATGGAACGCACGAACTCTATCACCTGACCGACGACCCGGGAGAGACAGAAAACCTCTTCGGGCTTCCGGAGTATGAAGCAAAGGTTCTGGAGCTGAAGAAGCAGATGGAAACGTGGTTTCTCAAGTATGTGGATCCTGCGATCGACGGGGTAAGGGAAGGTGTGACAGGATCGGGACAGCTTTGCAGACCCGGCCTTTACGCTGTACGCACAGATGTATATGGCCCGGTGGGGACGTAAAGTAGTGCGTGTTTGAAAACGGAGGAGAGAAATCATGGCAGTACAACCGAATTTCTTATTTATCTTTATGGACGATATGGGCTGGAGGGATCTGGCCTGTACCGGCAGTACCTTTTATGAGACGCCTAACATTGACCGGCTTTGCAGGCAGGGGATGGTATTTGCCAATTCCTACGCGTCCTGCCCGGTCTGCTCTCCATCGAGAGCCAGCTGTTTAACCGGACAGTATCCGGCCAGGCTGGGGGTGACGGACTGGATCGATATGGAGGGAACCTCTCACCCCTTAAAAGGAAAACTCATTGATGCTCCGTATATCAAGCATCTGCCGGACGGGGTGTATACAATCGCACAGGCGTTAAAGGATGCGGGATACGAAACGTGGCATGTGGGGAAATGGCATCTGGGAGGAAGAGAATATTACCCGGACCATTTCGGATTCGATGTCAATATAGGCGGCTGTTCCTGGGGCCATCCCCACGAAGGATATTTCAGCCCCTATGGGATCGAGACGCTTCCCGAAGGGCCGGAAGGGGAATATCTGACAGACCGGATCACGGATGAGGCGGTCCGCCTGCTGAAAGAGCGGAAGGCGGGGGGAAGCAGGAAGCCATTTTACATGAATTTATGCCATTACGCGGTACATACACCGATACAGGTGAAGGATGAGGACCGGGAGCGCTTCGAAAAGAAGGCGAGAGAGCAGGGGCTCGATCAGGAGACGGCCCTGGTGGAAGGAGAATTCCATCATACCGAGGATAAGAAGGGACGGCGCGTGGTCAGAAGAGTGATTCAGTCGGATCCGTCCTATGCGGGAATGATCTGGAATCTGGATCAGAATATCGGACGGCTGCTGGAGGCGCTTTCCGAGTGCGGAGAAGAGGAGAATACCGTGGTGGTATTCACTTCTGATAACGGCGGACTCGCCACAAGCGAAGGCTCACCCACCTGCAATCTGCCCGCTTCGGAAGGAAAGGGCTGGGTCTATGAGGGCGGGACCAGGGTTCCGCTGATCGTTAAGTATCCGGGCCACGTGGCTCCGGGGAGCCGGTGTGACGTGCCTGTTACGACCCCGGATTTCTATCCCACATTCCTGGAATTGTCCGGTGTACCGCAAAAAGCCGGGATTCCCATCGACGGAAGAAGCATCGTTCCTCTGCTGGCCGGTAATCACATGCCGGAAAGGCCTGTCTTCTGGCACTACCCACACTATGGAAACCAGGGCGGGACTCCTGCCGCTTCCGTTGTTCTGGGAGACTACAAGTATATTGAGTTTTTCGAAGACGGACGAGGAGAACTTTACGACCTGAAAGCGGACTTCAGTGAGACGAACAATATTTGTGAAAACATGCCTGAGATGGCTGCGCGGCTCCGGATGCTCCTGCATGGATGGCAGCGGGAGGTATGCGCCCGTTTCCCGGAAGTAAATGAGGCGTATGGGGAGGTATGATGAAAGATAACAGAGAATACCAGATAAAACTGATGAGCGCACTGGCGAAGGTATTTCCCGGACAGGAGCCGGAAGAGGACCCGTGCTGCAACGGATTTACGATGCTCCGCGGGGAGACGTTCAGCTTCGTGGCCGCGTATACCTGCGGCGGCGGAAATGGCGGCCGGGGAAATTTCGATGCGGTGGTGCGGGTGGAATCACCGGCTGCGGAATACTGCCGTATCCGGGAGATCATCCCGGTTCCATCCCTACGCCCGGTAAACAGCTGCACGGACAGCAATTATCTGCGCACACAGCCGGGAATGTATCCGGATCTGCTGACGGAGCCGGCAGGAGGGCGTATTACCTTCACACCGGGGCAGTTTAAGAGCCTGTGGATTGATGTGGAGATTCCGGAGAACGGACCGCATGGGGAAATTCCTGTGGCTGTGGTATTTGCCTCGCAGGAGGGAGAGGAGCTGTGCAGGAGAGAGACCTCCATACAGGTGTACCGGACCGTACTCGGTCCCCAGAGACTCCTGCGCACGGAATGGTTCCACGGAGACTGTCTTGCCGACTATTACCAGGTGCCTGTCTTTTCCGAGGAGCACTGGAGGATCATGGAGAATTTCATATCCGCGGCTGCGACCAGGGGCTGTAATATGATCCTGACGCCGCAGTTCACCCCGCCTCTCGACACGGCGCCCGGCGGAGAGCGGACCACGATTCAGCTGGTGGGAGTAAAGGTGCTTCCCGGGGGCAACTATGAATTCGATTTTTCCAGGCTGGAGCGCTGGGCTGCCATGTGCTTATCCTGCGGCATGACCTGTTTTGAAATGTCCCATCTCTTTACCCAGTGGGGAGCCGGTCATCCTCCGAAGATCATGGCCGAGGAGAACGGGAAGGAAATAAAGCTGTTCGGCTGGGATGATCCGGCCGTGGGCGGACGCTACACCACATTCCTGGAGGCCTATCTTCCCAGGCTGACGGAAAAGCTGCGGGAATTAGGCATTGCCGGGATAACCAGATTTCACATTTCCGATGAACCGGAGCCGCAGCATCTCTTATCCTATAAGCAGGCGAGAGAATCCGTGGCGCCGTATCTGAAGGATTTCGTCATCATGGACGCCATCTCCAGCATCGCGGTCTGCAGGGAGGGAGAAATCGACTGCCCGGTGTGCTCCAATGACCATATGGAACCATTTCTGGAAGCAGGCGTTACGCCTCTGTGGAGCTATTACTGTACAGCCCAGGATTATCTGGTCAGCAACCGCTTCATGGCCATGCCGTCCGCCAGATGCCGTATCTATGGCGCGCAGGTCTTTAAATACGGCATGGAGGGGATCCTTCACTGGGGATACAATTTTTATAATTCCCAGTACTCATTAAAGACCCTGGATCCCTACCGGTCCACGGATGCCGACGGCGCATTTCCATCCGGTGATTCATTCCTGGTGTATCCGGGAGCGGACGGAAAACCGGAGGAATCCATACGCATGATGGTCATGTGCCATACGATGCAGGACGTGAGGGCCATGGAGCAGCTGGCCGAAAAGAAGGGGAGAGAGTATGTCGTTGATATGCTGGAGGAGGATTTGGGAGAGCCGATCACTTTTAAGCGGTATCCGAAGTCGGATTACTGGATTCTCCAGATGAGAAACCGGATTAACCGGGAATTGGATGAAGATTAGTGTGTGTGTGTTTGTTTGTTTCAATCCACATTCTGAGTCCAGAATACAACACCCAGAATGACATGGCAGCTATGCAGCCATTTTATCCGGTTATCCGGATTGTTTTGACCTTATGTCAGTGGGGGATATCTGCCCGCCACTGCCGCTGAGCTTGTTTTTGCGATTCATCTCCCAGCCACTGCAGGTGGGAGATGAATCGCTTATTTTGTTAAATTACATTGCAGAGAACCATACTGCGAGATACTACTGCAGCATAATCTTAATAATCTCTTTATCGGTCTGTTTCATGCCTTCTTTTCCAATGTATCCCACACAGCTGATCGTCTCACCGGCGTCCTCCTGGAGAATGCCGCTGTCTGCCTGGTAGGCCCTGCCGTTCATGGCGAGATAGTGGGCCATCATGGCGGCATCCAGGCTTGTGGCGATTTTGGCGGCACAGGAGATCTTGGCTCCGTCGCAGATGATGCCCGGGATATTGGCTAAGACATTCCCAATGGTGTTCTTAATCTGTTCCAGTGTTCCGCCCACCAGATAGGTGATGGCGGCTCCCGATGCGCAGGACGCGGATACGGCGCCGCAGAAGGCAGAGAGCTTGCCGATAAATTCCTTCTGGTAGATGGTCAGCAGGCTGGAAAATGCGAGAGCCCGGTATAGACGTTCCTGGCAGATATTATTTTCCCTTGCATAGACGATGACGGGGACCGAGGAGGCGATTCCCTGGTTTCCGCTGCCGGAGTTAATCATGACCGGCATGTCACAGCCGCCCATTCGGGCCTCCGATCCGGCGGCCGCGTAGGCCTTCATGCGGACAGCCACGCCGTCCGGATACGATTCCTTGATGATCTTTCCGATGCCGAGTCCGTAGCTTCCGGCCATTCCCTCATAGGCAATGTTCATATTATGAATGATGACCCGGTCCAGCAGCTCATGGATATCCTTAAGCGGTACCTGGTCAGCAAAATCCTTGATATTATCCACGGAGAGCAGACCGCGGTCCGCCAGACTGCATCCGCCTTCCTTATGGTCTGAACTGAAAATCACTTCTTCGTCTTTCGTAATCTTCGTGATGTTGGTGTGGTCATACCGGATCTCCAGCGTTACAACGGAAGCGTCCTTATGCAGCTCCAGGATGATGTGCAGCGGAATCTCAGAATCCAGATATTCCACGGTACAGACTCCATCTTTCAGCATAGCGGCCGCCGTCTTCCTGTCCTCATCTGTCAGATCTTCTAAAACTTCCATACATTTGGAGGCATTGCCTCCGACAATTCCCAGCATGACGCCGGCTTCGATGCCGACCATATTCTCTGAGTTGGGAATCGTGACACAGCGAACATTTTTAATCATGTTGCCGCTGCAGTAAGCGATGACTCTGTCGGGCAGGCAGCCCAGCACCTCTCTGGCCCTGGCTCCGGCGTAAGCCAGTGCGATGGGCTCGGTGCATCCCATGGCGGGGATCAGTTCTTCAGCCAGTATCTTCAGGAATTCATCGTGTATTCTCTCGTTCATCATGAGTATCTTCACCTTTCCATTCATTCATATTGTAAGCAGGTAAATCAGCATGAAGCCCGAACAGGTATTGAAATTCCTTGTGGCTGCTGCGCTGAATTAGGATGTTTTAATAATAAAAATTTATCAAATTCCGAGTGGAAAGTCAATGGTTTTGGGGATATTGCATCGTTTCCATCCACGGTTTGAGTTTCGGGCGACATATCAGCCGGTATGATTATGTTCATATTTTTACAGGAAATGGATGAAACACTTTTTTTCTGGTCTCCTAACAGATAATATTTTCTTTGGTATCGGTAATAATAGTGCATAAAACGTAAAATTGAAAAGGAGAAGACAGATGGAGACGGAAATGAATGCAGATATGATGTTGGAAGAGTATCGAAGGTATCTCATCTACAATGAGAAAAGTAAGTCGACAGTCAGTAAGTATGTACGGGATGCTGGTAAATTTCTGGATTTTTTGCAGACCTGTGGGGGAACGGGAGACAAGATAACGAAAGAAAACGCTATGCACTACAAAACAGAATTAATAGGAAGATATAAGCCTTCCAGTGTGAATTCCTTTTTAACCGCGCTGAACAGCTTCCTTACATTTTACGACAGGCAGGAATGCCGTGTCAGGCTGCTGAAGATCCAGAAACGCGTTTTTACCGATCAGAACAGGGAGCTGACCAGAGAGGAATACATTCGACTGGTCGAAGCGGCCCAGAGTGAGAAGAAAGATCGGCTGGCCCTGGTTATGGAGACGATCTGCGGGACCGGAATTCGCATCAGCGAACTGCGCAATATAACGGCAGAATCCCTGCAGAGGGGGTATGCAAGCGTCTCGTGCAAAGGAAAGGAGCGGATTATCCTGATTCCTCTAAAGCTGAAGGACAAACTAAAAGACTACTGTATCAATAACGCCATCCAGTCGGGAAGCATCTTTATAACCCGGACAGGTAAGCCGATCGACCGCAGCAATGTCTGGACTGAAATGAACAAAATATGTGAGAGAGCAGGGATTTCCCACGAAAAAGTATTTCCCCATAATATGCGTCACCTGTTTGCAAGGACGTATTATGGAAAACAGAAAGATATTGTGCATCTGGCGGATATTTTAGGGCACAGCAGCATCGAAACAACCAGGATCTATACCATGACGAGCAGTTGGGAATATGAAAGACAATTGAATGAAATGGGCCTAATAATATAAAAACACAACATAATACACATTATGTTGTGACAATTATACGACTCTTAGATTTTTATGTCAAGGATTTTAGTACGGTAAACTACATATTACACATTATGTTGTGATAAGCATACAGCAACGAAGTTTCGTTGTCAATATACGACAGGGTATTTTTTTAGAACCTGTAAGGCTTTGCGGCAATTAAAACGAATAGGATCAGGTCTGCGCTCGGACAGCGGCATTTATTCCAAATACGGAAAAAGGCCGTAAATACATGACAGCGCAGGCCTTTTTTACTACATATTGTGTATTATGTTGTAAACCGAACATGGGCGGTAATTTCTCGGGCAGAACCAGAAAGCCGAGGCGGCATAATATTCCAATAGTGCAGACAGGACGATTGCGGACAGAATATTTCAATCAGGTCATTTTAATCAGGAGGAGAAAAGATGAGAGGAAAAACATGGAAACTTGCAGCTGTTACACTGGGACTTAGTATCAGCGCGGCAGCAGCCGTCTACGCGCAGACGCCGGGATGGAGTTTAACCGGGGAGGGCTGGCGTTATATGTCTGTGGAAGGGCAGTATCAGGCAGCCAGATGGTTCCAGGATACGGATGGGCGCTGGTATCATTTTGACCAGAATGGAATTATGCAGACCGGATGGTTTCAGGATGGCAGCGGCGTGTGGTATTTCCTGGCAACAGACACCGGGGCGATGAAGACTGGATGGCACCAGGATCCCGATGGGAAATGGTATTTCCTCGCTTACAGCGGAGCCATGCAGACAGGCCTGATCAAAGTAGACCAGAAAGTATACTATATGGAACCGGGCGGAGCGCTGTTTACAGGAGATAAGGAAATTAACGGTGTGATCTATCACTTTACGGAAAATGGAACAGTAGGATCGGTGCCTCCGGTTCAGACGGCGCAGGTGTGGTCTGCCAACGGAAACCAGACGTCCGGTTCAGACAACAGTTCGTCCAAAGAGAAGGTACGGGTCAGAGACGTTGTCCAGAATGACATCAAAGACGCTGTTAATCAGACAAGCGGAAGCGAGCATATAGTCAGCGCCTCGATTAGCGGACAGAGTATAAGCGTGACTCCTGTTGCTGTTTCCACCATGCTGGAGGGACTTCCGGCGGCCCAGTCCGTTTTTGAGGTATTTCTGTCTTCCGGATATATTAATGAAGTAACGATCAGCGGTCCAGGAGGAAGCGCAGTGGTTCATGAGGCAGGCGACCTGGTGGGAGCGGCGAGAAGCCTGGGCTTTTCGGGAAGCGGAAGCTTTTCTCAGGCCAGAGGGTCCTATACGGTGACGGTATCCTATTCCGGAACGCTGGACTATGGTTATGAAGACGGAACTCTCGTATATTCCGTTGCTGTCAATTGAGTGATGGTCCTCTGAAATGATTCAAAGAACGAAATGTTTATCAGTAATCCTTTTTATATTTCTTTTATCCATTATATTTGTTTTGATCACACCGTTGACCGGCTACGCATCCGGATTAAATGCCAGCGAGCAGGAGCTGGTGGCAAAAGCCAAAGGCACGTTTGAGTGGAATGGAAAAGAATACCGGGCAAAGCAGACGTATATCGACCAGCTGACTGCATATCTGTGCAGGGATGATGTGGACTTAAACGCAGATACCTGCGCGGCCGCGGCCGCAGAAATGTACGGCAATGTGGAACGCGGTGTGACGGAAGGCTATCTCTATGAAGTCGGAGGCAGTGGGGAGAACGCCGCAGATACCATAAAAGCGATAGAATCAGAGGCGGGATCCCAGGAAGAAAATGACTCTGGACAGGAAGGCTTGTCAGGAGATGAGGAGCGGTCTGACAAACAACTTGGGGAGAAGTCTGACGAACAATTTGAGGAGTGGACCGGCAATAAGCTTGATGAAAAGTTCAAGAAGTGTACTCCCGTTATTTTCCGGCTGCCGGGGTGTTGGTGGTTCGGAGGGAATCGGGCGGGAGGAGAGGACGCAGGAAATGGAGTTGGAACAGAAAATGGGTGGCATAGTCTGTTAGATCCGACTCTTTACTGCCTGCTCATGGTGTGCGAAGCCGTGTGTTCCGTCATTTTGATAACGGCATTGGCTCAAACTGCCGGGAACCGGAGCTTAAAGCACCGGAGCAAGGCGAGAAAAGCGCTGCAGACGATTGTAATCGGCATGACGGCCGGCGCCTGTTTCCTTTCAGGACTGCTTCTATCGCTTCGCATTGGGGCATTTTCAGAACAGGCGGTGTTAAACCAGATAGAAAAGACTTCCTGGTACCAGACGGTTTATGACGATATGAAACGGGAGGCATTCATGACTCTGTCCTTGATCCAGGCGCCTGAATATGATTACGGGGACACGGTCAAGTATTCCAATGTGGTACTGACTGCCAGGCAGCAGGTAAAAGCAGAGCTTGAGGGAGAATCACCGCAGCCTGATTTATCGGGAGCGATGGAACCGCTGCGGTCTTTTGTAACTGCCGGTTACAGGCGTGCATATCCGAATTCTGAAGTGGCTGCCGCGGGCGCGGAGTACCTGATGAACGGCCTGGAGGCACGGTGTGAGAATCTGGTGCACTGGGCGGGGATGAACTGGTGGCGCCAGAAGACGAGGGATTTTGTGCGTTGGATGCCGGTTTTACTGGGAGGCGCTGTTCTGGTCTTTTCACTGGGGACTGCAGAACTGATCTGTCTGAGCCGTTCCCGTTACCGGGCGGTCAAGAGAATCGGAACCAGCCTGTTTGTGGGATTTTTAGGCCTTGCCATCTGCGGTCTTCTGCTCTGGCGATTCGGAGGGGCTGGAACCGTGTGGACAGAACCGGTCTATATGAATGAATTTGCACGGTATCTGTCAATCTCAGCCGGATACAGCGCGCTTTCACTCGGAGGCATGGGCTGCTGTTTGTCAGCAATGGCATTCTATATATCAAAATGTATGAAGTACGAAAGATGAAGTCGGGAGGATGGCATGAGAGGAATGAGAAAAGGAAGAGAGAAAGATAGTAATGATTATCGGAATCATTTCGGGGGGGGGGGGGTACAAAATGCCGCTCGGTCTATTTGATCTCCACTGCCATCTGCTTTATGGAATAGATGACGGTGCCGTTTCTCTGGAGGAGTCTCTGCGTGCTGTTCAGATGGCGTGGGATGAAGGAATCAGCCATATCGTATTTACGCCTCATTATACACCGGGGAAGGTTTCTGCAGAGAAGGAAGTCATTCTAAAACGAATAAATGAGGTCAGAGAGGCCGCCGAAAATGCAGGGATTCACGGCATAAAGTATTACTGCGGCAACGAAGTGCTCTACGTTTCCGGCGTGGAGGAACTGTTAAAACGGGGCGAGATATTTACAATTGCAGATACCAAGTACGTGCTTCTGGAATTCTATCAGGGGGTAAGATACCAGGATATGTTTCAGGGGCTTTCTCGCGTGGTGAGAAAGGGATATATCCCGGTTTTGGCACATGTGGAGCGATATGTCTGCCTGTATCAGAGCGTGGAGAGAATAGAGGAACTGCGGGATTTGGGAATTGTGATTCAGATGAACACGGAGTGCTTTTTTCAGCGGATTCCGGACGTGCGGATGGTCTGGTACAGGAAATTGATGAAAGCCGGTTATGTCCAGCTGATTTCCACGGATGCACATGGTGCTGACAGGAAACCGCCGCGGATGAGAAAGGCGGTGGAATGGCTGGAACGCCACTGTGATCACGGGCTTGTGGAGCGTGTGCTCTACGAAAATCCAGCGAGGCTGCTGGAGGGCCGGATACTATAAGAATTTCAGAGGGAGAACGATGAAAGATACAAGAGACGATGAGATAGAGATTGATTTGCTGCAGCTTTTCTGGGTGATGAAAAGAAGACTGTGGATTATGATTCTGGCAGTTGTCGTGGGGGCGGCGGCGGCCATGCTGTATACCACAACCCTGGTGGAATCGGTTTACACGTCTTCCACCATGATTTACATATTAAACAAGACAAACAATATTACATCGCTGTCAGATCTTCAGTTGGGAACACAGCTGACAAAGGATTATAAGGTGCTGGTGACCAGCCGCCCGGTTCTTGAGCAGGTGACAAAGAATCTGGGATTAAACATGAGTTATCAGCAGTTAAATGGGAAAATTACGGTCAACAATCCGGCCGATACGAGAATTCTGACTATTTCAGCCAGGGATACAAATCCAGAGACAGCACGGGCCATTGCCGATGAGATGGCATCGGTGTCGGTAGCGCGCATTGCCGAGATCATGGACTCGGTACCGCCAAAAATCGTGGAAGAGGGAAATCTTCCCTCAGCGCCTTCCAGTCCCAATGTGAGAAAGAATACGGTACTCGGCGGGCTGGCGGCAGGAATCGCGGCGGCAGGCATTATCATTCTGTTGTATCTGATGAACGACAGCATCCGAAATGCAGGAGATATCGAGCGCTATCTTGACCTCAACACGCTGGGGCAGATACCGGAATTTGAAGAAAATGAGAGAAGAAAAAAGAAGAAAAGCAAATGGGGAAGAAGGGCGGTGGAGTAAATGCAGAAGGTAGAATTTAAGAAAATACCGCAGCTGGATTTCCGGACAAACGAAGCGTTCAAAACGCTGAGAACCAATATCACATTCTGCGGCGACGACCAGAGGGTGATCCTGTTTACCAGTACCATTCCCAACGAGGGAAAAACCTCAGTCGTATTCCAGCTGGCGAGATCATTTGCCGAGGATGGGAAACGGGTGCTTCTGCTGGACGCAGATATGCGAAAATCCGTCCTGATGGGCCATTACCGCGTCGACCGGGAGACGAGAGGACTGAGCCATTATCTCGTAGGCCAGGAATCCGCCGAAAATGTCACTTACAGCACAAACATAGAAAACATGGAAGTGATTTTCGCCGGCCCGTCCACGCCAAATCCGGCGGAACTTCTGGGAAATGCCAGGTTTGAGGAGATGCTCAGCGAACAGCGGGGAAACTATGATTACATACTGATCGACACCCCGCCTCTGGGCAGTGTCATTGACGCGGCGATCATTGCGCGAAATGTGGATGGAGCCGTTATCGTGGTGGAGAGCGGAGTCATCAGCTATAAGATGGTTCAAAAGGTAAAAGGCCAGCTGGAGAAGAGCGGATGCCGGATCCTGGGCGCGGTTCTTAACAAGGTGGACCAGGAGAATAAAGGCTATTACAGTGGGTATTACAGTAAGTACTATGGGAAGTATTACGGTTATGGGGCCAGCGGCAGCAGTGATAAGGCAGAAAAGAGTGGAAAAAATACGGAAGTGAACACGGCGTCTGTCAGCAGCGAAGAAAAACAGGCAAAGCGTTCCAGACGGCGCAAGTAGGATACGAAGGGGATAAAATGATAAAGACACGTATTATAGCAAATAAATGGTTCCGATCGGTATTATTTCTTATCTACGATATCTGTATGATTCAGATCTGCTCATTTTTAGCTCTTTGGATCCGGTTTGATTTGTCCACAAAATCCATACCCTCACAATATATAAGCGCAGTCACGTCATACAGCGTGATTCTGACAGTGACGACCGTTCTTGTATTCGCCCTGTTCCGCTTGTATTCCATTATGTGGAGCAGCGCTGGGATAATTGAGCTGGAATCCATTGTTGCGGCCTGCGGCGTAACGTTTATTCTGCAAATCCTGGGAATGAGATTCTTATGCATCGAGGTGCCCAGAAGCTACCATATCTTATGGCTTTTATTTATAACGGCATTTGTGGGAATCAGCCGTATGAGCTACCGTGCGCTGCGGCTGGCAGGAAGACATCTGGGAAGAAAGCGGGATGCTGCGGTAAAAAAGCGGATCATGATTGTCGGTGGCGGTCAGGCGGGCACTCTTCTGATAAAAGAGTTAAACAGCAGCGAAAAGGCACCTGGTATACCGATCTGTATCATAGATGACGATCGGAATAAAAATGGAAAATATATTAATGGCGTGCCGATCCGGGGGACGAGGGAAGAAATACCCGAGTTAGCGGAAAAGTACAATATTGAGGAGATCTATATTGCGATTCCTACCGTTACCAGTGTAGAGCGGAAAAAGATTCTGGAGATCTGCCAGAGAACGAAATGCAGCCTGAAAATACTCCCGGGTCTGTATCAGTTAATGAGTGGTGAAGTCGGCATCTCCAAGCTGCGTGATGTAGAAATCGATGATCTTTTAGGCAGGGAACCCATAAAGGTCAGTCTAAATGAGATTATGGGATACGTAAAAGGAAAAGTGGTTTTGGTAACAGGCGGAGGCGGATCCATTGGCAGCGAGCTGTGCAGACAGCTGGCCGGTCACGAGGTAAAGCGCCTGATTATATTTGACATGTATGAGAACAACGCTTATGAGATCCAGCAGGAATTAAAGCGGAACTATCCGGAACTGGATCTCGTCACCCTGATTGGATCCGTAAGAAATACGAACCGGCTGGACTCCATTTTTGATACATACCGTCCGGACATCGTGTATCACGCTGCGGCGCATAAACATGTACCGCTCATGGAAGACAGTCCAAATGAATCAATCAAGAATAATGTCATTGGAACATACAAAACTGCCAAAGCGGCCATGAAGTACGGGACGAAGCATTTCGTCTTAATTTCCACCGATAAAGCAGTCAATCCCACGAATATCATGGGAGCCAGCAAGCGCCTCTGTGAAATGGTGATCCAGATGTGCAACAGCAAGAGCAGCACGGAATTTGTCGCGGTGAGGTTTGGCAACGTGCTGGGGAGTAATGGAAGTGTGATTCCGCTGTTTAAGAAGCAGATTGAAAATGGCGGCCCCGTAACCGTCACGGACCCGGATATTATCAGGTACTTTATGACGATTCCTGAGGCGGTGAGTTTGGTCTTGCAGGCCGGAGCTTATGCAAAGGGTGGGGAAATCTTTGTGCTTAATATGGGTGAGCCTGTGAGAATTCTGGATATGGCTGAGAAGCTGATCCGACTTTCGGGTTATGAGCCATATAAAGATATTGATATTGTGTTTACAGGACTGCGGCCGGGAGAAAAGATGTATGAAGAACTTTTGATGGCGGAGGAAGGGCTGCAGGGGACGAAGAACAGCCGGATATTTATTGGGAAGCCGATTGAGATGGATTATGGGGAGTTTGAGAGAGAACTGGCTGGACTTGACGAAGCTGCGTGGAAAGAGACTGGGGATATGAGGCAGCTGGTTCAGAAGATTATACCGGAGTATCATTTTCAGTAAATTATCTTCAGGAGAATGTTATCAGTTAAATAGAAAAAAAATCCAATTGAATAAAATCGTCGCTTTGCCGCGTTTTATATTATTTGGATGACAAAAGATAAATTTAGAAATCCGCCTGTAAGATGACGGAGTGGCGAAGCATGCCCTGGAGACGGGATTTTATAAAATGAAATATTATTGTTGTGATACATTCCAGCGTGCACAGGAGAAAACGAGGGATTTAAGCAATGTGGTACGTGATACAGGTAAGGACTGGAACAGAGGAATCTGTGCGAAAGCAATGTGAGAGGCTGGTTGACCATCATGCAATGGAACGGTGCTTTATACCTTATCAGGAACAATTAAAGCGCTATATGGGGCAATGGCATAAGGAAATGATGCCGCTGTTCCCAGGTTACGTATTTGCTGACAGCCAGGATGTGGATTTACTTTTCGGAGAATTGAAACGAGTTACAGGTCTTACAAAACTTTTGGGAACTGGCAGTACAATTGTTCCATTAACTTCGGAGGAAATAGCCATTTTAAAAAGGCTGGGTAAAGAAGAGCAGATCGTAACCATATCAAAAGGCTTAATTGCAGATAATCAAGTGAAAATACTGGAGGGACCTTTAAAAGAGCTGGAAGGCGCTATCTGTAAGATAGACAGACACAGGCGAAAGGCATGGTTGGAACTTGCTATGTTTGGAAGAATACAGAGAGTGGAGGTTGGATTGGAGATCTTGGAGAAAAATTAGGAATGAAATTTAGATCAAAGAAGGAAAAGAAATGGAAAAAAGAAATATTTTATTTAGCCCGCCGGATATCAGTGAACTGGAGATTGCAGAAGTTTGTGAAGCAATGCGCTCCGGCTGGATTACTACTGGCCCTCGTACTAAGCAATTAGAAAGAAATCTGGCAGAGTATTGCCATACAAACAGGGTTGTGTGCTTAAATTCTGCCACAGCAGCAGAAGAATTGAATCTTCGTCTTCTTGGAATTGGTGATGGGGATGAGGTCATAGTGCCAGCCTATACATATACAGCTTCTGCGTCAGCAGTATTACATGTGGGAGCAAAGGTTATTTTTGTAGACTCACAGCCAAATCGCACTGAGATGGATTATGAGGCCGTAGAAGCGGCCATAACAGAGAAAACAAAAGCAATTGTTATGGTAGATATTGGCGGTATTATTTGTGATTATGAGCGCATTTTTCAAGTGGTTGAAAATAAAAAAAATATTTTCAGACCCCAAAATAAGATACAGACAGCAATCGGCAGAGTAGCTATTATCGCTGACTGCGCACACGCATTAGGGGCTTGCAGGAATAGTAAAATGGCAGGTGAAATAGCTGATTTTACGTCATTTTCGTTTCATGCAGTAAAAAATTTTACTACGGCAGAAGGTGGTGCATCTACCTGGCGTTCCATACCTTCATTCAGCGATGAGGAGATATATCACCAGTATCAGTTGTTTTCACTTCATGGCCAGTCAAAAGATGCGCTGGCAAAAACTCAACTTGGCGCCTGGGAATATGATATTGTTGGTGCCTGGTATAAATGCAACATGACAGATATTACAGCAGCCATTGGTTTGAAACAGTTGGAACGGTATCCCGCGATGTTGGCAAGAAGAAAAGAAATTATTGTAAAATATGATGCCATGTGTGATGAAATGGGCATAAAGCATCTGGAACATTACGGAGAAGGCCATAGCAGTTCCGGTCATCTTTATATGGTAAGAATTCCTGAAATCAGTATTGAGAAAAGAAATGAGATCATAATTAAGCTTGCAGAACGAGGTGTTGCTGCTAACGTGCACTATAAGCCGTTGCCTATGATGTCAGCGTATAAAGCGTTGGGGTGGGATATCAAAGACTTTCCGAATGCCTATGATTATTATCATAATTTGATTAGTCTTCCTCTTCATACAAGATTGACGGATCAGGATGTGGAATATGTCATGGAAATTTTTAGGACTGTAGTAACAGAAAATATAGTGTAAATATTATGGAGGAAGACCGTCTATGTATATTATTATCGGTGCATCTAGCTTTATTGGAGTTCATACCGTTGAAGAATTTCTGAAACAGGGGTGTGAAGTACTTGTTACCGGGCGTAACAATAAATTTCGCTCATATTATGAAAATAGAAACGTGTGTTATAAAAATCTGGATCTTGTTCGAAAAGAAGATTTTGAAGAACTTCCCAGGCACGGGGTGGAAGGCGTAATTTTATTAGCTGGATTATTGCCTGCAAATGCACAGGTAAATTTGGATGAAGATGAAAATGCAGCCGATTATTTTAACATAAATACAATAGGTACAATTAATGTATTGGAGTACTGCAGAAAAAATAAAATAAAAAGGGTAATTTCAACTTCCTCCTACGCCGATGTCAGAAAATCGTGGACCGCGGATCGGGCGTTAACAGAGGAAGAACCGCGGGGAGGACTTTATACAGGCGATCATGCAATTTATGTGATGTCGAAAAATGCAGCCTGCGATGTTATGGAATACTATAATCAGCAGCATGGTATGAAAAATGCCTGTTTCCGTCTTCCTCCCGTTTATGGCGTGGGGCCCCATGGATCCTTATTTATCAACGGCACCTATGTCAAGTCCGGACTTCAGATTTTTATGGATAAGGCAGCTGCTGGAGAGGATATCACTGTTTTTGGCAATAAGAATTTAAGCAGGGATGTCGTATATGTAAAAGACGTGGCTCATGCATTCTATTTAGCAATGCAGAGTGAAAAGACCAGTGGTCTTTATAATATGACATCTGGGAGAGGCGTTACATTACAGGAACAGGCAGAAATAATTGCGGATTTATTTGCTTTGAGTCCAGATAAAAAATCAAGAGTTGTTTATAAACCGGAGATACTGAATAATACACCATCATATCTGTTTTCTATGGAAAAATCAAAAAGAGATTTTGGATTTGTCCCAGAATATGCAGATTTTAAAGTTATGATGAGAGATTATAAAAAAGATATCGATGCCGGAAAGTATAAAGAATTATTTCATTATTAATATGTTACAGCCTGAGGAGTTGAGCTATGTATATAAAAGTAAAACGGGTAATTGATTTTATACTTGCTTTGATAGGAATGCCGTTTTTGGGATTCATTCTGCTTGCATCCGCTATTTGTATTAAGCTGGAAGACGGCGGATCGGTTTTTTACCTGGCGGATCGTACTGGGCGATTTGGTAAACCATTTAAGATGTACAAACTGCGCAGTATGAAAATAAATGCGCCGGACCTACGCCTTGAAGATGGGTCAACTTATAATTCAGTAGATGATCCAAGGGTTACAAAATTTGGAAAGTTCGCGAGGAAGACCAGTATTGATGAAACACCACAGCTGATTAATATTTTAAAAGGAGATATGGCTTTGATTGGTCCAAGGCCTGATAGTGCTTCCTATATCAATCAGTATAGCGAGGAAGAAAGAAAAATACTTAAAGTTCGCCCTGGAGTAACAGGTTATAATCAGGCAATTAATCGTAATGCAGTAGGTACGAAAGAAAAACTTAAAAACGATATTTACTATGTTGAACATATGTCGTTTCTTTTCGATGTAAAGATAATTTGCATGACAGTAAAAACGGTACTCTTTCGTAAAAATATCTATCGGGTTGACAAAGGCTGAGAGGGCAAAAAAGTAATGAAAAAAATTATGATTTTAGGGGCTGGCATATTGCAATTACCCGCTATAAAAAAAGCGAAAGAGATGGGACTGTCTGTAATTGCAGTTGATATGGATCCCAATGCAGTAGGATTTGCCGAAGAAGGAATCGATCGTGAAGTTATTAGTACAACAGATACTTTAGAAGTATTAAAGGCTGCAAAAAGACACGGTATTAATGGAATTATGACGTTGGCAAGTGATATGCCGATCAGAACAATTGCAGTTGTAGCGAAAGAACTTGGATTGGCAGGTGTTACTGAAGAAACTGCATTAAAAGCGACGAATAAAGCTGCAATGAGAGATGCGTTATATTCTCATAGTGTACCGATACCAATGTATTTTAAAGCCTCCAGTAAAGAAGATTATTTCAAAGCTGTTAATGAAATAAAGAGACAGGGCTGTCAATGTATTATTAAGCCCGCAGATAATTCGGGAAGCAGAGGTGTAAATCTCCTTAAAAACTATGAGAAAGAAATGGTGGATAGGGCTTATGAGTATAGTAAAAAATATTCCCGTTCTGGAGATTTAGTTGTTGAGGAGTATTTAGAGGGGCCGGAGGTAAGCGTAGAAACGTTAAGCTTAGATGGGGAATGCCACGTGATTCAGATTACAGACAAGATGACGACAGGTGCTCCTTACTTTGTAGAGACGGGGCATAGTCAACCGTCTATGCTGCCGGCCGATATTCAACTGAAAATTATGGAAGTGGCTGTAGCAGCCAATCGGTCAATCGGTATTGAAAATGGGCCTTCACACACGGAAATAAAAGTGACCAGTGAGGGACCTAAAATTATAGAATTAGGCGCCAGACTTGGTGGGGATAATATCACAACACATTTAGTGCCGTTATCGACAGGAGTCAATATGGTTGAGTGTTGTATTAAAATAGCTCTTGGAGAAACTCCAGATTATAAAACAAAGCTTTTTAAAGCCTCCGCTATTCGCTATTTAGAAAGTAAAGAAGGGATTATACAAAAGATAGAAGGTGTACAGAACGCTGGTAAAATTGAAGGGATAAAGCAGATCAGTATTGTTCATGGAGTAGGAGAGCACATCAAAAAGGTGAGAAGCAGCGTTGACCGTATTGGCTTTGTCATTGCACAGGCTGATTCCGCGGAAGAAGCAATGAAAAAATGTGAAAACGCAATAAAAGAAATTGGGATCACATATGAATAAAGGGGTTGATATGAGAGCAATCGTTTTCAGCGCATATTATGAACCAGAGGTTGCAGCGAGTTTATACTTATCGACAAATCTTTATGAGGATATGGCTGGTTCCGGGATTGATGTTGATTTATTTGTACCATTGCCTACAAGAGGCGTTAGCGATGAAGTACGAAATAAATATAAAAACCATAAAGTAGAAGTAAAGTGTAACGGCCGGTTGAGAATACATCGAATCGGCATTCCAAAAGAAGGGAAGAGCGTGATTGGGCGGGCGGCTCGTTATATATTAATGAACGCAGTATTTATTTTGAGAAGCATATCTTCTAAAGCTGATGTTATCTTTGTCCAGAGCACGCCGCCCACTCAGGGAGCAACAGCAGCAATCATAAAAAAAGTAATGCATATTCCTTTTGTATACAATTTGCAGGATGTTTTTCCGGATTCGTTGGTAGGAACCGGGATAGCAAAAAAAGGATCAGCAGTATATCGAATGGGCAGAGTTATTGAAAATTTTACATATAGAAATGCGGATAGGATTATTGTTATCTCTAATGACATGAAAACGAACATCCTGACGAAAGGTGTTCCCGAATCAAAAATAGAAATTGTTAACAACTGGATCGACGGAAATGTAGTAAAACCAATTCCGAAAGATCAAAACTATATGTATGAAAAGTTTGGACTATCCAGAGAAAATTTTAATGTTGTTTATGCGGGAAATCTGGGGTATGCACAAAATATTGAGGTGATAATAAAAGCCGCCGAAGTTTTGAAGGACTGCAGTGATATTAAATTCTTGATTTTTGGTAAAGGAGCCCAGGAGGAAGAATATAAAAACATGGCGGCAGAACTTAATCTCTGTAATCTTAGCTTTTTTCCGATCCAGCCGTATTCAGAGGTATCTTATGTATATAGTTTAGGCGATATTTCAATTGTTCCGTGTAAGAAAGGGTTTGGCAGCAGCGCAATGCCGAGTAAGACCTGGAGTATTATGGCGGCAGGTACGCCGGTTTTGGCTAGTTTTGATTCAGATACTGATATGGAGAAATTAATAAATAGTCAAAAGGTTGGAATGTTTAACCATGCTGAAGACTGGGAGGGATTAAGTTCTAATATCAAGTATTTATATTCTAACAGAGAATATTTACAGGAGTATGGCAGGAATGCACGAAAATACGTAGAAGAAAATATCAGTCGGGAGAAATGCGTTGGTAAATATATCATGTGTATAAAAAACAGTAAAAATATTAACTGATTTTTAGCTTGTGATTGATATTTGAGGGTAGAATATGGTACAGAAATTTGGAACATTTCGATTGAAAATTAATATAGAAAGAGAAGTATTTTGTCTTTTTATAAATTCTGTCATGATCATTGATCTGATTAGAATTTTTACTGGTAATACAATGGTGACAAACCTGTGCAGAAATGGAATTTATTTATTGATTTTATTTTTTGTCTGTATGGATGCCTGTAATAAAAAAAGGGTAAATAACCTGTTGGGAATGGGGATTTTATACATTGTCTTTGCATTGTTCAGCCTCCTTGTTAATGGAAGTGATGTTATTTCCTTATTATTATCGGGAAGTATGATTTTTATCAGTCGATGTCTCGTAGGGTTTTATTTAGCCAGAAATATACAAATTGATGAAGGTCTATGGAATTCAATAAAAAAATATTATGTACTGGTAATAGTTTATTGTATTGTTTATGCCAATATGGGAAGTCTGGATCAATATGGTATGCGGGAAGGCTATATGACCTTTTCATACAATATATTAATTCCAACAACGTTAATATTAATTATGATGATACAACGAAAACAGGGAAGAGTTCTAAAACTAATAATATCCACTTTTTTAACAATACAGTTAATTGTTATGGGAGCAAGAGGCCCCGTTGCCTGTATGGCTGTCTCAATAATCATTTTTATATGGATTCAGTTAGCTCAGTTTCCTTTGTATAAGAAGCTTATCGCCTGCGGAGCATTTTCACTTGCAGCTATACTTGTTTATTTTGCAAGAGATGAGATTCTGGATTATATGCTCTCCATAAACTCGACCTCGAGAACCCTGATTTTATTAAAAAATGGAAACCTATTTGATTTATCCAATAGGAATAGTTATTACGAGATACTGATAGAGGAGATTAAAAGAAATATCATACTGCCACATGGACTTTATGCTGACAGAGTAATCTTAAACCAGAATTTTTCAGGTTCCTCTGCAATTAGTGGTCAGTATGCACATAATTTGTTTTTTGAAATATTGTATCAATTTGGAGGCGTATTTGGAGGCGCTATTTTGTTCGCTTTTTTTATAAAAGTATATAAAAGTATTAAGCATTTAGAATTGATTAATAATCAGATTATAACTGCTTTTTACTGTGCATTTGCAACGGGATTGATATCGTTGCTTTTTTCAAGTTCTTATTTAATAAATGAAAGAGCATGGCTGTTTATTGGCATTGTCTTTGCTTTTAGCAATATCAAATATTCGACTTTAAAAAGTAACGGATAATACCAAAAATTAGAAGAGGATTGATATGTACTATTTACCTAAAATTTTAAAAAGGCTAAGGTTCACATCTATTAAACATTGTTCGTTTCAAAAACAAGTTAAAATATTCGGAGGAAGCCAGTTATTAGATGTTGAGGTGGGACGTTACTCATACATTGGTTATAATGCGACAATTATTAATGCTTCAATAGGTTCTTTCTGCTCCATTGCAGGTGATTGTATAATCGGTGGAGGAGAGCACCCAAGCACTTTTGTCTCGACTTCTCCAGTATTCTATAAAGGTTCTAATGCGCTGAAACGAAATTTCTCAAATAAAGAGTTTAATCCGTATAAAAGAACTGTAATAGGCAACGATGTGTGGATTGCCAATGGTGTTAAAATTAAATCTGGAATATCTGTTTCAAATGGCGCTGTGATTGGAATGGGGGCGGTGGTTACTAAAAATATAGGTCCGTATGAAATATGGGGAGGTAACCCTGCACGGCTAATTAGAAAAAGATTTTCAGACGAAATGATCGAGGAATTGATGAGAATCGAGTGGTGGAACTGGGATGAAAAAGAACTGTTAAAATATGGAAATGATTTTTTCGATCCAGAGGTATTAATAAATCATTATAAATTGAGTGGAGGATCATAAAGGAATGAAAATTCTGCATTGTTGTATCTCTGCTTTTTACATAGATCACTATAACTACCAGGAAAATATTTTACCAAGACAAAATAAATTAGACGGCCACGAAGTGTTGATTATAGCATCTACTTATACATTTAAAAATAATGACAACAAGCAAGGATATTATACAGAACCCAGGGATTACCTTAACGAAGATAACATTTTAGTAAAACGCAGAAAATATAAAGATTTTGGTATCCGTTTTATTAATCAAAAATTCCACTGTATTGATGGGCTGTACGATATGATTGAGGCATTTATGCCAGATGTTATCTTGTTTCATGGAACCAGCTCATTAGAAATTAAAACATTGTGCCGATATAAAAAAAATTATAATAATGTGAAAATATATATAGATTCGCATGCAGATTACTATACATCAGGTACAAATCTATTGTCGAAAGGCATTTTACATGGACTACTGTATCGATTCTATCTGCAAAAGGCTTTACCATATATTGAAAAAGTATTTTATATTTCTATAGGATGCGGAGATTTTCTTAGAGAAGTGTATAAGCTGCCAGAAGAAAAAATAGAATTTTATTCATTGGGAGGCAACCTGCCATCCAGCCAGGAGTTAGACCAGGCAAAAAACGATGTTATAAAAGAACTTAATTTAAGAGCTGACAATATCTTGTTCCTTCAGGCTGGAAAGTTTGATGAAAATAAAAAGCTGGTTGAAATGCTGGAAACATTTAAGAAAATAAAAAATGATAAATTAATTTTTATTTTAATAGGCAGTTTATCAGAAGATATTAAAGAAAAGGTGGAAGCATTAATCGCTGAGGACAGCAGAGTCCGATATCTGGGGTGGCGCGATGGCAATGAATTAAACAGATATTTAAATGCATGTGATATTTATGTTCAGCCGGGAAAAGTTTCTGCCATTGCACAAAATGCAATTTGTAGAAATAGTGTAGTAATTCTAAATAATTTAAAAGAATATCGGCCATTTGTAAACGGGAATGGCTGGCTTATCAATAATATGGAGGAGGCCAGCAACGCTTTGACGGCCATATCTTTGGGAAAAGTAAATATTGATGAGATGAAAATGATATCAAGAACCATAGCAGAAAAATTTTTTGATTATAAAACATTAGCTAGAAGATTATATGAATGAACGGAGGATAAAAAATGATACCATCAATGAATGTTGTAAGGCAGTATGAATCAATTCGGGAGGAGTTAGATCAGGCGGCTCTGGAGGTTTTACATTCTGGATCATACATACTCGGTGAGTCTGTGGAGAGGTTCCAAACAGAGTTTGCTGACTATTGTGGAACGAAATATGCAATAGGTGTTGGGAATGGTACGGATGCGCTTGTTATTGCGCTCAGGGCCTGTGGTGTAAAAGCGGGAGACGAAGTCATTACTACAGCAATGAGCTTTTTTTCCACTGCTGAATCCATCGCTGCTGTTGGCGCAATTCCAGTATTTGTTGATTGCACATCAGATACATATCTGATGGACACTGCTCAAATAGAAGAAAAGATTACGGAGAAAACAAAAGCAATCATTCCAGTCCATTTGTATGGTCAATGTGCAGATATGGACGTAATATGCAGTATCGCTCAAAAATATAAGCTAAAAGTGATAGAAGATGCGGCACAGGCAGCCGGGGCAGATTATAAGGGGAAAAAGGCCGGAAGTATGGGAGATGCAGGCTGCATCTCCTTTTTTCCAACTAAAAATCTTGGAGCTGCAGGTGACGGAGGCATGATCATTACCAGTGATGAAGCAATTTATAAACAGTGTATGGCATTGCGGGTTCACGGCAGCGGAATGAACGGATACTTCACATATGGATTGCAGAAGGGGACAGATATATCGCAATCAGAAGTAGATTTTAATGGGAATCTTCCAAAATATTTCAACTTTGTTGTGGGATATAATTCACGGCTTGATGCATTACAGGCATCTATTCTAAACGTAAAACTGGGCTATCTGGACGGTTGGAATGAAAGAAGACGCCAAATTGCAGCTATGTATAACGAAAAAATAACAAATCAGCTGGTAAAAAAACCATTTATAGCGGAGTACAATACCAATATTTATTATGTATATCTTTTGGTTACAGAGAAGCGGGACAAGCTGAGAAAGTATCTTGAGGATTGTGGAATATCCAGTGGAGTATATTTTCCGGTTCCGCTGCATCTTCAAAAAGTATTTGAGAATTTGAAATACAAAAAGGGAGATTTCCCAAATGCAGAAAATATTGCGGAAAACAGCCTTGTTATTCCGATGTTTCCAGAACTGACGGATGAAGAAATTCAAAGTGTAATTAAAACTGTAAACAGTTATAAGGGGTAAGGTATGAAATTATCAGAAGTACCTATAGGAAAAAATGCACAAATAATTTGTGATGCGGAATTTGAAGATATGAATTACTGCACTTCCAAAGTGACAGTACCTTTTTTGAGTTTTATGGAAAAAGAAAAATTTATTACTCAAATTAATCCGAATGCGGTTTGTATGATCTGTAAAGCAGATTTAATTGATAAACTGCCTTCTCATGTAAAAGGAATTATAGTGTCGGATGAACCAAAATTTTTGTTTCACCAGATTTATAACCATTATGTAGCTAAGGGTGAAGAAAAGAACATGGAGACTACGATAGGTGAAGGCTGTACCATTAGTCATCAGGTTTCAATTGCTCGTAAAAATGTGCGGATAGGAAGAAATGTTGTTATTGAACCATTTGTGGTCATTCATGAAAATGTAGCAATCGGCGATAACAGTATTATCCATTCCAATGTAGTGATTGGCGGTCGAAGCTTTTCCTTTGCAAGAGCCAATTCCGGAATTATGGAAGGACTGTCTGATCAAGGTTGTGTAGTTATTGGAAATTCTGTTGAAGTATATCCATTTACACAAATTGCAAAAGGAATTTGGAAGGACGATGTTACATTTATCGGTGATCATACTAAAATTGATGCTCATTGCTACATTGCCCATGGTGTTAAAGTGGGGGAAAGCACCCTGATTGCCTCCAGTGCAGCAATTGGAGGCAATACGACTATTGGCGATCGTACCTGGATTGGGTTAAATGCTTCTATTGCAAACAGAATCACTGTAGGGAATGATTCCAGGGTAAATATGGGAGCTGTAGTTACAAAAAATGTTGCTGACGGATCATCGGTAAGTGGGAATTTCGCAATTGAGCACAAGAAATTTATAGGTTTTGTCAAAAATATAATGAATTCATAAGAGGAAAATATAATGAGATATGCACTAATCGGATGTGGGCGTATTGCTGCTAATCATATTAAAGCGGCTTTAAGCAATCAGCTGGAAATCGTAGCGGTTTGTGATATAAGTACGGATCATATAGATGCACTTCTAAAAAAATATGATTTAGAAGAGGATCTTTCAATTAAACGATATGAAAATTATAAACAAATGATAGAGGAGAATAAGTTAGAACTTATCAGCATTGCTACGGAAAGCGGTCTTCATGCAGAGATCGCTCTCTATTGTATTGATCATGGAATAAACATTATTATAGAAAAGCCAATGGCAATGAATATCTCTGATGCTGAGGAAATAATCAGGCGATCTGAGGCAAATGGTGTAAAGGTTTCGGCCTGCCATCAAAATCGTTTTAATATTGCAGTACAGGAAATGAGACAGGTTCTCGAAGCGGGGCGTTTTGGACGCATCTCACACGGCTCAGTTCATGTGAGATGGAACCGGGGGCGTAGCTATTATGAACAGGCACCATGGAGAGGAACATGGGAGCAGGATGGTGGCGCTTTAATGAATCAGTGCATTCATGGTATCGATCTTCTTCGCTGGATGCTTGGAGATGAGATTGATACCGTTTATGGAGTTACAAGGCAACAATTTCATAATTACCTGGAAGCAGAGGATGTCGGTATGGCAGTTCTTCAGTTCAGGAACGGGGCTGTTGCTACTATTGAGGGGACAACAAATGTATATCCTAAAAATCTGGAAGAGACCTTATATTTATTTGGAGAAAAAGGGACCGTTAAATTGGGAGGCACATCAGCTAATAATATTGATGTGTGGAATTTTGCCGATCTGTCCGATGAGGACATAAAGAAACAGGGATTAGAAGAAGCTGCGTCTAATGTCTATGGGAACGGACACATAAGTTTGTTTAAAGATGTCATTGAATCAATTAAAGCAGACAGAAAACCGTATGTGGATGCAGTGGCAGGAAAGAATGCACTGGAAGTGGTACTTGCAATTTATCAAAGCCAGAAAACGGGGAGGCCTGTTAAGCTGCCCTTGGAGAACTTTGCGAGTGTAGATATGAAAGGAATATTTTAGTTAAAGTATGGCGATGAAAACAAAGGGCAGGTTTGGGAGTATTTCAAAGGACTTTTTTTATAATATTCTGGCATCTGTAATTCTAACAGGAGTTATGCAGGTTGTTGTTTACCCGTTTTTAGCATTGAAGTTTAATAATCAGGAATATGGGACTCTTCTTACTATAATGGGGATTGCGAATACCGTTATTGTCGCATTTGGGAACACTCTTAATAATGTAAGGCTTATTGTTAATAACGATTACGAGAGAGAGCATCTGGAAGGCGATTTTAATGGTCTGTTGTTTTTCGCTTCGCTTATTGCTGTAGTTTTTTCCTGTATGATCAGCAGTCTCTATTTTAGGCAATCAATTATCACCGTAATTGGTCTGGCAGTCTTTGTTGTTCTGGGAACGGTAAGATCCTATTATTGTGTGGAATTCCGATTGATTCTCGATTTTAAAAAGATACTGATTCAAAATATTGTGGGGGCTGTGGGATATGCTGTTGGAGTTGCGGCTCTAATGGGATTCCATATTTGGGTTATTCCTTTTATATTGGCTGAGTTGTTGCAGCTTATTTATGTACTAAAAAATAGTTCCTTGCAAAAGGAGCGTATAACTACTACGCCAGTTTTTAGGATGACACTAATCAAGTACATTATTTTGATATTTACAGGTTTATCAACTACCCTTATTACTTATTTGGATAGACTTATTATTTATCCATTACTGGGTGGAGATGCGGTAACAGTTTATACTGTTGCCTCTTTTTTTGGAAAATCATTAGGAATCGTTATGACACCGATAGCAGGTGTACTTTTGGGATATTATGCACAAAGAAATTTTATTATGACAAAGAAAAAATTCTGGTCGATTAATATGATTGCTGCTGCCGGAGGCGTAATTTTTGTAATTTTTTCTGTGATATTTTCACCATTTTTCACAAAATTATTATACCCTACGGTTTTTGAACAGGCGGCGCCTTATATATTTATAGCAAATCTGGCGGCGACGATCAGTACCGTGTGCAGTTTGACACAGTCGTCAGTATTGAAGTTCGCTCCCACATGGCTTCAGATAATTAAAGAACTTGTTTATGGCATTACCTATGTTGGTATGGGACTGGTTTTACTTAATGCATACGGACTTCTTGGTTTCTGTATAGCAGCAGTAGCAGCTAATTGTACTAAGTTAATAACATTATATATTATTGGAACTTTGTTTATTGGAGGAAAGAAAAATGATCAATAGATCTTTTACGATTGCGGTTGCAGGAATTGGTTATGTAGGTTTATCCAATGCGATACTTTTGGCACAAAGAAATACTGTGTATGCAGTGGATGTGGTAAAAGAAAAAATAAATATGGTAAATAACAGGAAATCACCTTTGGTGGATAAGGAAATTGAAGATTACTTATCAAATCATAAACTGAAGCTAATTGCCACTGAAAATGATGAAGAAGCTTATAAATCCGCAGATTACGTAATTATCGCGACACCGACGAATTATATTGAAAAAAGAAATTATTTTGATACATCTTTGGTAGAACAGGTGATTGAGCGGGTACTGCTTATTAATCCCCAGTCCGTTATTATAATTAAATCAACAGTACCTATCGGTTACACAAAGCTGATGCAGCAGAAATACCCAATGGCAAAATTACTTTTTTCACCGGAATTTTTAAGGGAGGGAAAAGCACTATACGATAATCTGTATCCCAGCCGTATTGTTGTAGGTGTTAATGATATAGATCTGGAAGATCAGGCCAGGACCTTTACAGAATTATTGTGCCAGGGAGCCATTAAGAAGGATATAAAAGTCATTATTGCAAAAACCACAGAGGCCGAAGCTGTCAAGCTCTTTTCCAATACATATCTTGCCATGAGAGTTGCCTTTTTCAATGAGTTGGATACCTATGCAGAAAGTAAAGGACTTAGTTCAAAGCAGATAATTGAGGCAATGAGCATGGATCCCCGAATTGGAATGAATTATAATAATCCGTCTTTTGGTTTTGGAGGATACTGTTTACCAAAAGATTCAAAGCAGATGGTTGCCAATTATCAGGACGTTCCGAATGATCTGATTAAAGCAATTGTTAATTCCAATCAAACCAGAAAGGCGTTTGTTGCTGAACAAGTTCTTAGGAGGGCCGGTTATCCTGAAAATCAGGATATTGTTATTGGCGTATACCGGCTGACAATGAAGGCGAACTCAGATAATTTTAGAGAATCTGCAATTCAGGGTGTAATGGATAATATTCAAAATCAAAATATTAAGATAATTATTTTTGAACCCAATTTAAAGAGTGATAAGTTTGAAGGGTGCGCTGTAATAAAAGACTTTAATGAGTTTTCAAGGGCGAGTACAGTTATTATTGCGAATCGTATGGAAGAGCCATTGAGAAACGTTGCGGATAAGGTCTATACCAGAGATATTTATGGAGAGAATTAAGCAGGGAGAGGAAAACTATGAGTCTATTCAGAAATAAGACATTGTTAATTACAGGAGGAACTGGTTCATTTGGAAACGCTGTATTAAACCGCTTTTTAACTACTGATATAAAAGAAATCCGCATATTTTCCCGCGATGAGTTAAAGCAGGATGATATGCGGCATTTTTATCAGCGAAACTTTCCAGATGTCAGTGATAAGATCAAATTTTATATTGGTGATGCTCGTGATTTGGGAAGCATTAGAAATGCTATGTATGGTGTAGATTACATTTTCCATGCGGCTGCTCTCAAGCAGGTGCCTTCTTGTGAGTTTTTTCCTTTAGAGGCGGTAAGAACTAACGTTCTTGGTACTGAAAATGTTTTAAATGCTGCTATTGAAGAAGGTGTGAAAAAGGTAATATGTCTTTCTACCGATAAGGCAGCTTATCCTGTCAATGCGATGGGGACGAGCAAGGCGATGATGGAAAAAGTAATTGTAGCAAAGGCCAGAACTGTTTCTCCGGATAAGACAACGATCTGCTGTACGCGTTATGGGAATGTTATGTGTTCAAGGGGGTCGGTAATTCCACTGTTTATCAGTCAGATTAAAGAAGAGAAGCCTTTGACAGTAACTGCGCCTGCCATGACGAGATTTATAATGAGCCTGGAAGAAGCTGTGGAACTAGTTATGTTTGCATTTGAAAATGCGGAATCAGGAGACATAATGGTTCAGAAAGCGCCAGCCTGTACCATTGAAATATTGGCTCAAGCCGTGAAAGAACTTTTCCACGCATCAAATGAAATTAAAGTCATTGGAATTCGCCATGGTGAGAAGATGTATGAAACACTTTTGACTAATGAAGAATGCGCAAATGCATTGGATATGGGGGGATTTTACCGCGTGCCATGTGACAAACGCGACCTAAACTATGATAAGTATTTTAAAGAGGGAAATAAGGAGAGAAATATACTTCGTGAGTTTAACTCCAGCAATACGGAATTACTAAATTTAACTCAAGTGAAAGAAAAACTACTCGAGTTATCATATATACGTGATGAAATTGCAGAATGGGAGGCCAGATAGATGAGAGTCTTAGTAACCGGAGCTAATGGATTCATTGGAAAAAATCTTATAGCAGAATTAAAAAATCGGGGAGGACATGAAATCTACGAATACGATGTGGAAACATCAGAAGAATGTTTGGAGGCATTTTGCAAAGACTGCGATTTTGTTTTTAATCTTGCCGGAGTAAACAGGCCTGAAAATCCGGAAGACTTTTTGAACGGAAATTTTGGATTTGCTTCCCGATTACTGGAAGCTTTAAAAAAGAATAAAAACTTCTGTCCTGTAATGCTTGCGTCTTCCATTCAGGCAGAGATGAACAATCCCTATGGCAAAAGTAAGAAAGCCGGAGAAGATTTATTTTTTTCTTATGGAAAAGAATGCGGGGCAGATGTGTATATATATCGTTTTCCTAATGTGTTTGGGAAATGGTGCCGCCCTAATTACAATAGTGTGATAGCAACCTTTTGTTATAATATTGCGCGAGAACTCCCTATACAGATAAACAATCCGGAAACAGTTTTGAAACTGGTCTATATCGATGATGTGATTTCAGAACTTATCTGTGTAATGGAGAAGAAACCGTTCAGACTTAATGATGGTTTTTGTAGTGTTCCAGTAGAACATACGGCAACTTTGGGGGAGATAGCAGAAGCAATCTTTTCCTTTCGGGAAAGCAGGAAAGAGAAAACCGTTCCGGATATGGCTGAAGGGGGATTTATAAAGAAATTGTACAGTACATATTTAAGCTATCTTCCTAAAACCTCCTTTTGCTATCCACTAAAAACTAACAAAGATGAAAGGGGCTCTTTCACAGAGATTATTCGTACTCCTGAACGTGGCCAGTTTTCCGTAAACATTAGTAAGCCTGGTATTACAAAAGGAAATCACTGGCATAATACAAAAAATGAAAAATTTTTAGTGGTCAGTGGGAGGGGGCTAATTCAATTCAGAAAGGTTGGCTCAGACGAAATTATTAATTATCATGTATCTGGAGAAAAAATGGAAGTAGTAGATATTCCGCCAGGATATACTCACAACATAATAAATGAAGGCAATGCCGATCTGGTTACATTCATGTGGTGTAATGAATGCTTTGACCCTGCAAATCCAGATACTTATTTTTTAAATGTGGAGGAAACGGTGGATGAATAAATTAAAGTTAATGACAATTGTTGGCACCAGGCCTGAAATCATTCGTCTATCTGAAATTATTAAAAAATGTGATATCTATTTTGATCAGATACTGATTCATACCGGTCAGAACTATGATTACTGTCTGAATCAGGTCTTTTTTGAGGACTTGGGATTGCGTGAGCCTGATTACTATTTGGAGGCTGCGGGGGAAGATTTGGGAGAAACAATTGGGAATATTATTAATAAATCTTATAAACTAATGGTGCAAATTCAGCCGGAGGCACTATTAATTCTTGGTGATACGAACAGCTGCCTATCAGCAATTGCAGCCAAACGCCTTCACATTCCCGTTTTTCATATGGAGGCCGGTAATCGGTGCTTTGACGAATGTCTTCCCGAGGAAACAAACCGTAGAATAGTTGATCATATAGCAGACGTAAATTTATGCTACAGTGAGCACGCGAGACGATATTTAAATTCTGAAGGAACCGCAAAAGAACGGACATACGTCACGGGGAGTCCGATGGCGGAAGTCCTTCATACCAGTTTGGAAAGAATAAAAGACAGTCAAATATTGGAGAAAATGGGATTGGATAAAGGCCGATATATATTGTTGTCAGCCCATCGGGAAGAAAATATTGATACTGAAGAGAATTTTATAGAGCTATTTTCCGCGGTGAATAAGCTGGCAGAGATGTATGATATGCCAATTTTTTATTCCATGCACCCACGCAGTAAAAAGTTTTTAGAGCTTAGAGATTTCACACTTGATTCCAGAGTACGGATTCATGAACCACTGGGTTTCTTTGATTATAATAATTTACAGATGAACTCATTTGCAGTAGTTTCAGATTCAGGAACACTTCCGGAGGAAAGCAGCTTTTTTCAGTCTGTAGGCATACCTTTTGCGGCGGTCTGTATCCGTACCAGTACGGAGAGACCGGAAGCACTGGATAAGGGAAATTTTATTCTTGCCGGTATTACGGCTGATCAGGTTCTCCAAGCTGTTGACATGGCGGTTAAAATGATAAAAAACGAGGATAACGGGGTTAACGTCCCCTGCTATATGGATGAAAATGTAAGTACCAAAGTGGTTAAGATCATACAGAGCTATACCGGAATAATAAATAAAATGGTATGGAGAAAAAATAATTCATAAGGATGGTGGAGTAAGCTTGGTAAATATCTGGAATCCATACAGATTTGTATATTCAGAATATGTGGTGCCGCTATTATGCCTGTCATTAATCCTGATTGGAGTAATAATGAGATGGTTAATTGAGGGCAGAAAAAGAAAGGAATATATTTGGAGACTGCTGCTTGTGTTTTGGATATTTACCATACTCTCCGCCACAATACTGGGGAGAGGCAGATATAGGGGGGATAATCTAAATCTTCACCTGTTCTGGACCTTTCGTTATGCCTGGACAAATCATTCCTGGAGGCATTGGTACGATATCATTGGAAATATGATGTTGTTTTTGCCACTGGGAATCATATTGCCCTCCGCCTTGTCTGTATTCAGACGATTGTTGTGTACATTTTCAGCCGGTCTTATTCTTTCCGTTTTTGTGGAAGTATATCAGTATTTTACGCATACAGGCTTGTGTGAGCTGGATGATATTTTTAACAATACTTATGGAGTTCTATTGGGATTTGCAATATGGGTAGTATATAGAAAAGGAATATGTAGAAAAGGCAAATTACTTGCTGGGAGCTTTATTCTGAGTACATCGGGAATTATGATTGTACTTCTGATACTCAGTCTTGTCAGCTGGAAATAAACAAAAAAGGAGAACAACTCATGTCAAAATACTTCGGCACCGACGGCTTCCGCGGCGAAGCCAACGAAACTCTGACCGCAGAACACGCATACAAAACAGGCCGTTTTATCGGCTGGTACTATGGATTAAAACGCGCGGACGGACGCGCAAAGGTTGTAATAGGTAAGGATACGAGGCGTTCCTCCTATATGTTTGAGTACGCCCTAGCTGCGGGGCTTACGGCCTCAGGGGCGGACGCCTGTCTTCTCCATGTCACGACAACACCCAGCGTATCGTACGTAGTGAGAACGGAGGACTTCGACTGCGGCATCATGATTTCAGCAAGCCACAACCCGTATTATGATAATGGTATCAAATTGATCAATTACTACGGCGAAAAGATGGAGGAAGATACAATTCTGAAGGTAGAAGCGTATCTGGATGGCATTACTGGAGAGATCCCGTTTGCAAAAGGAGAGAAGATCGGCAGAACTGTCGATTACGCCATCGGGCGGAACCGCTATATCGGCTATCTGATATCGCTGGCCACCCGCTCTTATGAGGGATTAAAGGTCGGACTGGACTGCGCCAACGGCAGCGCATGGATGATTGCCAAGAATGTCTTTGACACATTGGGGGCCCGGACATATGTAATACATAACAATCCCGATGGCATTAATATCAATCAGGACTGCGGTTCCACCCATATTGAGGCCCTGCAAAAGCATGTCATGGAAAACGGACTGGATGTGGGATTTGCCTTTGATGGGGACGCCGACCGCTGCCTCTGTGTCGATGAACACGGAACTGTTGTAGATGGAGACGCAATATTATACATCTATGGCTGCTACATGAAGGAGCGGGGCAAGCTGGCGGGAAACAAGGTGGTCACCACCATTATGTCCAACTTCGGCCTCTACAAGGCGTTTGACGCAGCTGGAATCGAATATGAAAAGACCGCGGTCGGAGACAAGTACGTATATGAAAATATGGAAGCGAACGGATACCGGCTCGGCGGGGAACAGTCCGGTCACATTATTTTCCGGAAATATGCCGCCACAGGAGACGGAATCCTGACCGCCATAAAGATGATGGAAGTGATGCTGGAGAAGAAAATGACGCTCAGCAAACTGGCCGAACCGTTTACGATTTATCCCCAGGTATTGAAAAATATCCGTGTCAGGGACAAGGCCGCCGCCAGAAATGACGAGGCAGTTAAAAACGCGGTTGCCATAGTGGAAGAGAAACTGGGCGCGGAAGGACGCATTCTGGTACGCGAAAGCGGAACAGAGCCAGTACTCCGGATCATGGTTGAGGCGGATCAGAAAGAGACGTGTGAAGCTTATGTGGATACCATACTGCAGACCATTATTGACAGAGGGTATCAGGCTGAATAACAAAAGTACAAATTTATATCAAGCATATAATCAAAAACATAATCAAAAACATAATCAAAAACATAATCAAAAACATAATCAAAAACACCGGCGGTTTCTACCGCCGGATCATTTTTTATTGGGGGAAACAAAGGAGGAGTTGAAATGGTATACGACCGCGCCGGAGTTGCAAAAAGAATCAGACAAAGGCGGAAGGAACTGGGGATGTCGAGTGCAGAGGTGGCCGGAAAAATAGGCAGGGCCGTTCACTATTACGGCGATATTGAACGGGGAACCTGCGGCATGTCTATAGAGACACTTTTGGATTTATCACATTATCTCGACCTCTCGGTTGATTATATTTTATTCGGTCAGGCGGGAGAAGAGCGGATAGATAATCCGGATTTGGCCTACCGAATTCTGAAAAAATACGATGAAAAGACGCAGAAGGAGGCTATTGAAATGATGAAATTTTACCTTTGCCTCAGGGAGTCGGGGAAAAAATAAAATCGTATCCTATCGCTAATGGCCGGGAGCTTCCTGCTTCTTCATATTTTGCGCCCGGGAAATGGAGTGATCCGGACATGACGCAGTCTGTCCATTCTCAGAATCCAAATATTGGTGACGGCAGTTGATACAGACCTCCGTACCTTCGGGAACGATTGCGCCGCAGCATACACAACGGTCTACCATGTTTTTTCCTCCTTTTATTCTTTCCATTCCATATCTAATACCAGTGTACTCCAGCCCTTCCTTATTTATGCATAAAAGGCCGGGACATTCATATATAGGAAAATAGGCGGTAATAAGGAGAAATAAAACACTATAGTAAGGTTGCATAAAATACAATATGTAAAAATGAAATCCGTTGTGGAATATTTGTGGAAAAAATTTCTTTTTTCGTTGAAATATACAAAAAAATGGTGTATACTATAAACATATTTGAAAAAGGAGGGTTTTTTACATGAAAAAAATACTGAGTTTAGTTCTGGCGTCTGCGATGGTTGCATCTGCTCTTGCAGGCTGTGGAAGCACCAAGACGGCAGAGACACAGGCACCCACCACACAGGCTCCGGCAGAGACCAAAGCTCCGGAAGGATCAGAGGCTGCTCCGGCGGAGACAGCAGCTGCAGCAGGTACAATTGAGGATGGCGCCAAACTGGTTTACTGGCCGATGTGGGCAGAGACTGAGCCGCAGGGCCAGGCTATTTCCGAGGCTATTGAGGCATTTACCGATTCTACTGGTGTAGAAGTAGAGGTTAACTGGGCAGGCTCCCGTGACACACGTAAGACTCTGGAGCCGGCACTGTCCGCAGGAGAGACCGTTGATGTCTTTGACGAAGATATCGAACGTGTAAACGGCACCTGGGGAAAATATCTTCTGGATATCCAGAGTATGTATGATGCTTCTCCGTTAAACGGCGCACAGAATGCCACCCTGATCGAATTAGCCAAGCAGCAGGGCGGCGGCACCTTAAAGAGTGTTCCTTATCAGCCATCCACATTTATTATGTTCTATAATAAGGATGCCTTTACAAAAGCCGGTATCACCGCGGTTCCGACTACCTGGGATGAATTCCTTGCCGACTGTGAAGCGCTTAAAGGTGCAGGGGTGATTCCGATGACTGTTGACGACGCTTATATGGCATGCCTGTTCGGTTTCCTTATGGACCGTGTCGCCGGTTCTGATACAACCGAGGCAGTTGCCGCAGGCGACTTCGGTAACGAAGCAGTGTTAAAGACAGCACAGGTTCTGGAAGAACTGACAACAAAGGGCTACATAGATCCACGTGCAGCGGGCAACGTATATCCGCAGGGCCAGAGCAATATCGCTGACGGCAGTGTTGCCATGTACTTAAACGGAAGCTGGCTTCCAAATGAAGTAAAGAACCAGACACCGGAAGACTTCAAGTGGGGCGCATTCTCACTTCCGCAGATCGCTGAAGGCGGTGACGGAGCAGAATCCAACCAGTACGGTGCACAGTGTTTCGCAATCAACAAAGATACGAAGTATCCGAACGCTGCATTTGCCCTGATTCAGTGGCTGACAAGCGGCGAATGGGATCAGAAGCTTGCTGATGCCAGTATGGGTGTTCCGATGGACAACGACGCTACATGGCCGGCAGCACTTGCAGATGCCAAGGCAGTTCTGGATTCTACAACACACAGGCTGAACTGGGCAGTAGGAATGGAAAATGATACCAATGTCAACGCGGCTATTAAGACTAACATGGCTATGATGATCAGCGGCAGTGTCAACGCACAGCAGTTTGCGGATGCATTCGCCAAGATTCAGAAGGGTTCATGATCGCTTTAACAGACTGATAGACAAAGGGGCGGTGGCGCCACTGCCGCCGCCCCCTTTTTATTTCAATTGGAAAATGTGTTCTATGGAAAATGGAGGGCGACTCTTATGGCAAAGCAAAAAACGGCAACAAAAGGCGGCAGCCCGTTGCGCCGGAACACCACTCCCATGCTGGTAATGTTCCTGACACCTGCTGTGCTGCTGTACTTAATTGTATTTCTGTATCCGACGGTCCGAACCTTTATCATGAGCTTCTGCAAGGTAGAGGGTGTGACAGATCCGGTTTCCACATGGCAGTTCAGCGGTTTTACCAACTATGTGAAATCTTTTAACAATAATATGTTCCAGACGGCTATGGCGAACCTGGGGAAGCTGTGGCTGGTCGGCGGTATCGCCGTTATGGCTCTGGCGCTGGTGTTTGCGGTAGCCCTCACAAACGGTATGAAAGGTAAAAAGTTTTTCCGAAGCGTGATTTATCTGCCAAACCTGGTTTCCGCGGTTGCTATGGGTACCATGTGGCTGTATTATGCGCTCAGTAAGGAGAGCTACGGCCTGCTCAACACCATCATCGGATGGTTTGGCGGCAGCAATGTCATGTGGACGGATCCACATCACAAATTCTGGAGCATGCTGATTGCTTACTGCTTCGGTATGGTAGGATACCATATGCTGATTTTTATGAGCGGCATCGAGCGGATCAGCGCCGATTATTATGAGGCCGCTTCCATAGAGGGTGCCAACGTATTTAAAAAATTCTGGTATATTACGCTTCCTCTGCTCCGCGGTTCCATTCGAACCAATCTCGTTATGTGGACAGTATCGAGTGTAGGCTTCTTTATCTGGGGCCAGGTATTCGATCCGGTAAACCTATCCGAGCAGACGGTTATGCCGCTGAACTATATGTATGAGCTTGTTTTTGGCGCATCCAATGCGGTCCAGGCAGCACGTGATTCCGGCGTGGGCGCCGCAATCGGTGTTATGATGGCGGTCATTGTAGTTGCAGTATTCAGCTTGACCACACTCATCATTAAAAATGATGACGCGGATCTGTAGGGAGGTAGATAGCATGGCAAAACAAAAAGAAATAAAGCCGAGAGTGAGTATTAAGAGAGAAGTTCCCAAACTGCCCGGATATATCATGTGCGTGGTCTGGCTTATATTTACGATCCTGTTAATAGGCTGGGTTATTCTTGCTTCCTTTTCCACCAGCCGTGAGATTTTAAGCGGAGAATTATTTAAATTCGCCAGCGGATTTCATTTTGAAAACTATACCAATGCATGGAAATCACAGAAGATAAGCGTGTTCTTCGTAAACTCTCTGATCTATACGGCGATTTCCTGTACCATGATTATCCTGGTAGCGGCGCCCGCCGCATACGCTCTGTCGCGTTTTAAATTCAGAGGCAACATGATTCTGCAGAATCTGTTTGCGACAGCGTTAGGCATTCCGGTTATCATGATTGTAATGCCTCTGTTTTCCATTATTACATCATTAAAACTTACGAACACACGGGGACTCATTATGTTCCTCTATATCGCCATGAATGTGCCATTCAGCATTTTCTTCCTGCTGGCGTTTTTCTCAAATCTGTCCTACACCTTTGAGGAAGCCGCGGCCATCGACGGCTGTTCCCCCATCCAGACTTTCTGGAAGATCATGTTTCCGCTGGCGCAGCCCGGTATTATTACTGTGACGATTTTCAATTTTATCGCCATCTGGAATGAATTTTTCATGTCCATGCTGTTTGCAAGCAAGCAGAACGTACGCCCGATTGCCGTAGGTCTTTATAATATGGTAAAAGGTATGCAGTATACAAATGATTACGGCGGAATGTTTGCGGCCGTTGTCATCGTATTTGCGCCGACCTTCCTGCTCTACTTGTTCCTGTCAGACAAGATCATCGCAGGCGTAACCGGCGGAGCGATTAAGGGGTAGCCTATGCATCCGACATTGACATTTGAAACTGCATATATGAAAACTGCGCCCAAAGGGCCGGAGGCCTCGGTGCCCAACTTGACAGGCATGGAAAATATGCAGAACAAGACAGCGTTTTACTTAGACGAGGACGATGAGATATACGAAGCCTATGGGAAGATTACGAACAGTTATCCGTACCGGGATTATACCTGCTATACGCGGGAATGCGGCATTCATCCGGTGAAGACCGCGGTCCTTGAGAATGAATTTTTAAGGGCCGTGTTTCTGCCTGAATTCGGCGGACGCCTGTGGCGGCTTACCGATTTAAAGGCGGGGCGCGAGCTGCTTTATACCAATGATGTGATACGCCCCAGCAATCTGGCGCTGCGTGACGCCTGGTTCTCGGGCGGCGTGGAATGGAACATTGGTCTCATCGGCCACACGCCTCTGACCATGGAACCGCTCTTTACCGCGAGGCTGGAGAATGACGACGGTATACCGGTACTGCGTATGTATGAATACGAGCGGGTGCGCAGAATGGTCTATCAGATGGATTTCTGGCTGGATGAGGACGGCGCCTTCCTAAACTGCCGTATGCGCGTGGTGAATCATAATCCGGAAGTGACGCCCATGTATTGGTGGAGCAACATGGCGGTTCCGGAATACGAAGGCGGCCGTGTGATTGTGCCGGCGGAGAGCGCCTACAGCAGCGGTGGGGGAAGCGTCTATAAAGTGCCGGTTCCAGTGGTAGACGGCATCGATATCTCCTGTTACCGGAATATTCCCGGACAGGTGGATTATTTCTTTAATATCCCGGAGGAAGCACCGCGCTATATTGCAAATGTGGCTCCAGACGGCTATGGGCTTCTTCAGTACTCCACCCGCCGCCTGCGTGGGCGTAAGCTGTTTACCTGGGGCAATAACAGCGCTTCCGCGCGCTGGCAGGAATATCTCACGGAGGAAGCCGGCCGTTATGTGGAGATTCAGGCCGGACTTGGAAAGACACAGTACGGCTGTATTCCAATGGCGCCCCACACCGCGTGGGAGTGGCTGGAACGATATGGCGCCGTGACCTTAAGCGGACGCAGTGACTCTTTTGAAGAAGAACGGGAACGCCTGACGGCTATGGTGCGTGACGAAGCAGGGGAGACTCTGGAAAAAACGCTGAAGGACAGCCATGGATGGGCTACGAAGCCAGGTGAGGTGATTTACCGCGGCAGCGGTTACGCAGACTTGGAAAATGCCTGCCGCGTACGCAGAGGGGAGGAACCGCTTTCTCCTCATCTGGATTTTTCCAGTGAGGACGAGCGCCAGACTCCATGGAGGATTTTTCTGGAAACCGGTCATTTCCCGTCAGCGGATCCGGCTGACATGCCTGCCGACTGCATGGCGGATGACTTCTGGTACGAGATGCTGAAAGAGCAGGCGAATCAAATCCAAAGTACAGTTTCGCCGGATTGGCACCTGCTGTACCACCTTGCATTAAATCACATGGCCCGTGGGAAAAGCAGGGAGGCGGAGTCGTGTTTTTGTGAAAGCATCCGACAGAAGGAAAATGCCTGGAGCCGTTACGGTCTGGCCTCGCTGCTCTGTCTGGAAGGCCGGGAGTACGAAAGAGCCGTGTCCGGGATGGAAATGGGACTGACGGAGCGGGCGGGAGACCTTTCCTATGTTAAGGAAGGTTTCCGGGTTCTGGCCAGATGCGGCGGGTATGATGCGCTGATCCGGGTCTATGAACAGCTTCCGAAGAACGTGGCAGCCGAGTCCCGTGTCGTGCTGGAATATATTACGGCGCTCTATCAGACGGGCAGATATAAAGAGGCGTATGAGCTCCTGACAGCGGATGGCGGCCTGGTGGTGGCCGACTTGCGTGAAGGCGAGAACTCTATCGTATGCCTGTGGCGGGATCTGCGAAGGGCTTTACATATGCCGGAGGAAGAAGTGCCTCACGTATTTGATTTTAACGCTGAAGGCCGGCACAGCTGAGCAGTGATTTGCAGGAAAGAGAGCGCAAACAGTTACAGTCTGGTGGAAAGTGCGGAAGGAGTCGAAATCAGCGGCTCCTTTTGTCGTTTCCCGGCAAAGCTGTTTTTCCTGCTTGCAATTTTTTTCTCTTCGTGGTATACTTAAAAAACTTTATAAATCAATAGTTTTTCGTAAAAAAAGATTGACGAATCCTGACCCATATGATATAGTAATTGGGCGAATGGAAGAGCTTAGGTCTTTTTTTTATGCTCAAAATTACGTTTTGCGGCAGCGCAGGGCGTGAGAACCTGATAATAGAAGAATGGCCGAATAAAAACAACGAAAATTTAAGTGGAGGTGGAAGTCGTGCGCACAAAGATCACACTGGCATGTACAGAATGCAAGCAGCGTAACTATAACATGACCAAGGATAAGAAGACTCATCCTGACAGAATGGAAACCAAAAAGTATTGTAGATTCTGTAAGACACATACTTTGCACAAGGAAACTAAGTAATCGGTTTGACGTAAAGGACGTGAAATTATGGGAGATACAGTGAACAACGAGGGAGCTCAGAAGAAGAATTTCTTCCAGGGTTTGAAGACTGAGTTCAAGAAAATCGTCTGGCCTGACCAAGAAACCGTAACGAAGCAGACAATTGCAGTACTGGCTGTATCGATTGCTTTAGGACTGATTATCGCCATTCTTGATTTAATCATCAAGTTCGGTCTCAGTTTTATCTTATAATGATTAAGGGTTAAGGTGAGTGTATGTCAGAAGCACATTGGTATGTAGTCCATACCTACTCAGGCTATGAGAACAAAGTAAAAGTCGACATTGAGAAAACCATTGAAAACAGAAACTTACAGGATCAGATCCTGGAAGTCTCGGTTCCGCTGGAATCCGTTATCGAACTGAAGAATGGTGTGGAGAAAAAGGCCGATAAGAAGATGTTCCCCGGCTACGTACTGATCCATATGATCATGAATGATGATACATGGTATGTGGTGCGTAATACCCGCGGTGTGACAGGCTTTGTTGGTCCTGGATCGAAACCGGTTCCTCTGACAGAAGATGAGATGGCGAACTTAGGATTCAGAAATGAGGAAGTCATTGTTGATTTTGAGGTTGGAGATACCGTTGTGGTAATTTCCGGTGCATGGAAGGATACTGTTGGTGCTATCAAGTCCATCAACGAAGGTAAGAAATCCATCACGATCAATGTTGAGATGTTTGGCCGAGAGACCCCGGTTGAACTGAATTTCAACGAAATTAAAAAGATGTAACAAGTAAAAGCGGCCTTTTGGTTTTTAAGGGCTCGTGGGAGGGAAATCCCCGACAATACCACATTTATTAGGAGGTGCCTAATTATGGCAAAGAAAGTAACAGGATATATCAAACTGCAGATTCCAGCGGGAAAGGCTACACCAGCTCCTCCTGTCGGACCGGCACTCGGACAGCATGGTGTTAACATTGTACAGTTTACAAAGGAGTTCAACGCAAGAACAGCTGACCAGGGCGACTTAATCATCCCGGTTGTTATCACTGTTTATGCTGACAGAAGCTTCAGCTTCATCACAAAGACTCCGCCTGCAGCTGTATTATTAAAGAAAGCATGCAAGCTTAAATCCGGATCTGCAGCTCCGAACAAGACAAAAGTAGCAACTATCTCCAAAGAAGATTTACAGAAGATTGCCGAGACAAAGATGCCTGACTTAAACGCAGCATCTCTGGAAGCAGCCATGAGCATGATTGCTGGTACGGCAAGAAGCATGGGAATTCAGGTAGCTGAATAGGCCGGAAGCACTTAACGAGGTCTTTTCGAGTTTAGTGCGAGGCCGTTCACGAAGCACAGCGTGCCCCGCTTTATCGGGCATAGCCAGGTTCTTTCGCGCTTAGCCCAGTGAACATACCCGTGAATCAGCAGGAATTAAAAACGTGGGAGGGACATCCCCGACAATACCACTAGGAGGTTATTTATAATGAAAAGAGGAAAAAGATACGCAGAGGCAGCGAAGACGATCGATCGTTCTGTTCTCTACGATGCACCGGAAGCAATCTCATTAGTTAAGAAAGCTGCAAGTGCTAAATTTGATGAAACAATTGAAGCTCATATCAGAACCGGTTGTGACGGACGTCACGCAGATCAGCAGATCCGTGGTGCAGTTGTACTGCCTCATGGTACAGGTAAGACTGTAAGAATCTTAGTATTCGCTAAGGGACCTAAGGCTGACGAGGCTTTAGCTGCAGGCGCTGATTTCGTTGGAGCAGAGGAATTAATTCCGAAGATCCAGAACGAAGGCTGGTTAGACTTTGATGTAGTTGTTGCTACACCAGATATGATGGGTGTTGTTGGACGTCTGGGACGTGTACTCGGACCGAAGGGCTTAATGCCAAACCCAAAAGCTGGTACAGTTACCATGGACGTAACGAAGGCTATCAACGATATCAAAGCCGGTAAAGTTGAGTATAGACTTGATAAAACAAACATTATCCACGTGCCAGTTGGAAAAGCTTCTTTCGAAGAAGATAAATTAGCGGACAACTTCCAGACGCTTATCGATGCAATCATGAAAGCAAAACCAAGTGCTGTTAAGGGTGCTTACTTAAAGAGCGTTACTCTGACTTCTACCATGGGGCCTGGCGTAAAGCTGAACGTAGCAAAATTAATGAACTAATTTTGTTTTGTGGTTGACATTAATCATAAATCATGTTACAATACGCAAAGTATTGACTGCCGAAGACAGCAGGTGCCGCAAGGCATAAGGTGTAAACGCCTGCCGAGGAACGTACAAGTATCGTTTTAACGAATGATCTGTAGACCTCTCTGTCCTTATGGCAGAGAGGTTTTTGTTTTCCGGGGACGAAAGTCCGGTGAGATAAAAGCGCTCCGTCAGGACAGAGATATTCTTTTTGCGGTTTATACGGGCGGACCGGCCGGATAATCGGCCAGGTTTAGACTAAACAGGAGGTAAACCATAATGGCAAAAGTTGAATTAAAACAGCCAGTTGTAGACGAGATCAAGGAATTATTTGACGGCGCCGAGACTGCAGTAGTCGTTGACTACCGTGGCTTAACTGTAGCTCAGGATACTGAACTGCGTAAGAAGTTAAGAGAAGCAGGCGTTGTATACAAAGTATACAAGAATACCATGATCCGTTTTGCAGGAAAAGGCACAGCATTCGAGGCTCTGGAGCCGAATCTGGAAGGACCTACAGCATTAGCTGTATCCAAGACAGACGCGACAGCTCCGGCAAGAATCCTTGCTGAGTTTGCCAAGACAGCTCCGGCATTAGAGATTAAGGGCGGCGTTGTTGAAGGCGTATATTACGATGAAAAGGGCATGGCTCAGATTTCCAGCATTCCTTCCAGAGAAGTTCTTCTTGGAAAGTTACTTGGAAGCATCCAGTCTCCGATCACCAACTTTGCCCGCGTGCTCAAGCAGATCGCAGAAGCACAGGGCGGCGAAAGCGCAGAGGCATAATTTTCTTAACGAAGACAAGCGACGCGCAGGCTGAATTTAGAAAATCAGCCGTTCAGCGACTACAGGAAGCTGAACTTCCTTACAAAAAATCAAACATATATTAAATGGAGGTATATTATCATGGCAAAGTTAACAACAGCTGAGTTTATTGAAGCTATCAAAGAATTATCCGTATTAGAATTAAATGATTTAGTAAAAGCTTGTGAAGAAGAATTCGGTGTATCCGCAGCAGCAGGTGTTGTTGTAGCAGCAGCAGGTGCTGGCGCAGCAGCTGAAGAAGAGAAGACAGAGTTCGACGTTGAATTAACTGAAGTTGGTCCTAACAAGGTTAAAGTTATCAAGGTTGTTCGTGAAGCTACAGGCTTAGGCTTAAAAGAAGCTAAAGACGTAGTTGACAGCGCTCCGAAGGTAGTTAAGGCTGGCGCTTCCAAGGAAGAAGCTGAGCAGATCAAGGCTTCCTTAGAGGCTGAGGGTGCAAAAGTTACATTAAAGTAATTTAGACTCTTCTTTCCCCCGAATCTGTTTTGCAGACTCGGGGGTTTTTTTAGGAAAAATGCTGTAATAGTCTTGACAATTTATGAAAAAAGGTGTAAACTACACCCGTATTATCGAATGAGGTTATGATTTCACATATTTTTGTAAGTCATTATTTTCGGATGATGCTTTACAAAAATATGTGATTTTTGTTTCATGAGATAAATCAAATAATTTTTTTATTTTTATAGGAGGTACGCGTTATGAACAACGGTACAGTAAAATGGTTTAATGGAGCAAAGGGTTATGGTTTTATCACAAACGACGAGACTGGCGAAGAAGTATTCGTACACTTTTCCGGAATCATGGCTGATGGCTACAAGACTCTTGAAGAGGGCCAGAAGGTAACTTATGATACAACCGAAGGAAACCGTGGTCTGCAGGCAGTTAACGTTTGCTTAGCATAATCACTGTTTTTGCTGAATAAAACCAGAATGAAAAGGCTGCTGTCTCTTGCGGGACAGTGGTCTTTTTTTATTTCATAGAATATTTCGTCCTGCCGGACTCTTTATTCGATTGCATGATCCCATCTTTATAGAATCTTTATATGCCTGCATTGATTACCACTATCATTTTTATGATGCCTTCCGCTACAATAAAACTGTAAGAATACGCTGTTTTATGCTTTAGATAGAAAAAGGAGGTGCCAGAATGTTTTTTCATAAAACGAAAACAATCATTATCGCAGGGGCGAGTAGATTTGGCGCGGGATTGGCAGGAAAACTTTCGGGGCGTAATACAAGAATTGTGGTTATTGATTTAAATGAAGATGCATTCCGAAAATTACCGGATGATTTTGGAGGTTATCAGATTGTAGGCGACGGAACCGACGTGGATTTATTAAAACAGGCTGGAATTGAGAGCGCGGAGGTATTTATCGCGGCTACGGATGATGATAATATTAATATTCTGGCATCCCAGATTGCATGCCGGATATTTAAGGTGCCGGAGGTATTTTCACGGCTCAATGATAAGAATAAAGAAAAGCTGCTGAGCGGTTTTAATGTGAAGCCAATCTGCCCGTTTGTCCTGTCGGTCAATGAGTTTGACCGTCTGACAGAAGGCGAGTATCAGGAGGCGGTGGTCTCATGAAAATCGTAGTGGCAGGAGGCAGGGACGAGGCTGATTTTCTGATCGGACTTTTATTAATGGGAAAACATAAACTGATTACAGTCAACGAGGATATGAATTACTGTGAGCATCTCGCAGCGGTTCACGATGATATATCTGTGATCTACGGTGATCCCTGCAAGGAGTATGTGATGGAAGACGCGGGAATCCGCGGATGTGATATTGTGATTGCACTGCGGGAGAAGGACGCGGATAACCTGGAGATATGCCAGATGGCAAAGCGCCTGTTTGCCGTGAAAAAAACCGTCTGTACTGTAAGAAATCCGAAAAATGTGGAAATCTTTGAGCTGCTGGGCGTGGACCGGGCCATCAGTGCTACCTACATGCTGGCCCATTATATTGAGCAGGCTTCTGTTGTGGAAGACCTGGTCAAGGTTATGCCGCTGGAGAATCAGAGGGTTCTGGTGAATGAGATCAGAGTGATGTCCGACTGTCCGGCGGTGGGACAGAAGATCGCCGATATGCGGCTGCCTTTTAACACCATTATCAGCTGCATCATCAGGGACGCCGAGGTGACGGTGCCTAACGGGCAGAGGAAGATCATGGCGGGGGACCGTCTTGTCGTCATGACGACGCCTGAGAGCCAGAAAGAGGCGGTAAAAGCGATCATAGGCAGTGAAGAAAATGAAAAGTGACAAGATGATATGGGAAACATTTGGTGCAAAATACCAGGACGACCGGCGCACGCTGAAAGGCGGCCGCCTCATTGCCGGTTATATGGGAATCGTGATGATTCTGGCAGGGATCATCACGATGCTGCCTTTGTTTACCCTATTCTTTTATCCGGAGGAAATTGGGCAGGCGCAGTACTTTGTGGCGCCCGGAGTCTCCGCCATTCTGGCCGGATACTTAATGAGCCTTGTCCTGCGGGGCAGAAAAGCCGGAAGGCTGGAAAAGAATCAGGAGATGATCGTGGTGCTGGGAACCTGGATCATCGTTATCTTTGTGACGGCCATGCCTTTCGTTCTTACGGGAAATTACACGGTGACGCAGGCTGTGTTTGAGACCACCAGCGGACTCAGCACCACGGGTCTGACTGTGGTCAATACGGGTACGGCGCCGCATATTTTTCTGATTCACCGGACGGTGCTGCTGTTCTTCGGAGGGATCGGGCTGGTGTTGGTCATGACGTCGGTTCTGTCCGATGTCTATGGGATGCGTCTGTATCACGCGGAAGGCCATTCAGACCGTCTGCTCCCCAATTTAATCGAATCCGCCAGGCTGGTCATAGGGATTTACAGCGGTTATATTCTGGCTGGAACACTACTGTATGTGCTGTTTGGAATGAGCCTCTTCGACGCGGTAAATCACGCCGTGGCAGCGCTTTCTACCGGCGGTTTTTCCACGAGGCCGGAGAGCATCGGATATTATCACAGCCCCGCGATCGAGATGGTCACAATCGTGCTTATGCTGCTGGGAGGCACGAATTTTTTCGTTCATCTGCTTCTGCTGAAGGGAAAATGGAGGGCGTTCTTTTCACACTGCGAGACAAGGTTCATGCTGTTTTTGCTGGCTTTCTTTGTGCCTCTCCTGACGGTTCTCTTGACGAACAGCGCGTACGGCAATGTGCCGGAAAGCATTCAGACGGCTTTATTTCAGGCGGTTTCCGCGCTGACGACGACCGGATTTCAGACGGTGGCCTCCTTCGCCTCCTGGACGCCGGCCATGATGTTTCTTATGATCCTTCTGATGCTTATAGGAGGCGGAGCCGGCTCCACGGCGGGCGGCTTGAAGATTTACCGTGTTTATGTTATGCTGAAGGAAATCTGGTGGAAGCTGGTGCGGGATACTTATCCGGACCGGGTGGTATTTACAGAGCAGATTAACCGGGGCGGGCGGAAGGATACGGTCTTGGACCGGGAGAGAAAACAGATCAACGCGTTTGTATTTTTCTACCTCCTGCTGTTTGGCGCGGGGACATTTATATTCTGCTGTTACGGTTACTCCCTGCAGGATTCCATGTTTGAGTTTGCGTCATCGCTGGGAACGGTAGGGCTGTCCGTGGGAATTACGACGTATGGAGCCAGTCCGGTGATCCATTGGACCGCCATTATCGGTATGTTCATGGGGCGGTTGGAGATCTACGTGGTTCTTATCGCTGTAGTCAGAATGGCATCAGACGGAAAGAAGTTCTTGCGTGAGAAACGCTTTCAGGCAGTTACAAGCGGAAAAAGAGACGGGAAAAGGATTGAATTATGAGAAAGGAAGCCGCAGATGCGGGATATGTCTTGAAAATATTAAAAAATGCTTCAAAAGTAGCTGTCATATGGGTGCTGTCCACCATGTTTGCCATCGTTCTCAACCATATGGGGGTCCGGATTGAGAACCTGCTTCTGCTCTATGTGGTAGGCGTCGTGATCTGCAGTGTGGAGACCAGCAGCATGTGCTGGGGAATCGGTTCGGCGGTGGTATTTGTGTTTACCTTTAACTTCCTGTTCACCGCCCCGAAATTCACCTTTCAGGTGGATGATCCCAACTACGTGATCTCGCTGCTGATCTTTATTATCGTTGCATTTATCGTGGCGTCGCTGACGGTTAAACTGCAGAAGCAGATGGACATCGCTAACACCAGGACGGAGATTACCACCAGGCTGAATGCCATCGGAAGCGGATTCTTAAATCTGTCCGGTCTTCCGGCCGTAGCCAGATACAGCAGTGAAAGTTTGAAGAAGCTGACGGCCAGGCACGTGGATATTCTGATAAGAAACCGGGATAACGAGGAGTTTGCCGATACCATAGCGGAGTGGTGCTACCGCAATTCCATGGTCTGCGGCCACGGGGAGTCCCAGTTCGGTGAAAATCCCTGTCTATACGTGCCGATCCGTAGCAGCAATAAAACGTACGGCGTCGTGATCTTCGACTGCAGCGAGAGTGAGCTGGAGGCGGAAGAGCGGATTTATGTGGACACCGTCATTTCCCAGATCACGCTGGTGATGGAGCGGGAGAGACTGAATGAGGAGAAGGAGGATACCAAGATTCAGATTGAGAAGGAAAGGCTGAAGAGCACTCTGCTGCGCAGCATTTCCCATGATTTAAGGACTCCGCTGACTGGAATCGCCGGGATCTCCAATTTCCTGTATGACAATTACAACGGGCTCGATGAGGAGACGGCAAAGAGCATGCTAAACGACATCTGCACCGACGCGGAATGGCTGAACTCCATGGTGGAGAATCTGCTTAATATGACGAGAATTCAGGAAGGGCGCCTGGAGATACAGAAGAAAAAAGAGGTGGTCGATGACCTGATATCGGGCGCGGTCACACTGGTATCCAAGCGGCTGGGGGATCACCATTTAAAGACGTCCACCCCCCACGACATCGTGCTGCTGCCGGTAGATGCCAGACTCTTCACCCAGGTCCTGGTGAATTTAATCGACAATGCGATCCGTCACTCCGGAAAGGATACCACCATTACCGTATCCGCCAAAGTGAACGGAAGTTTCCTTGTTTTTAAGGTATCCGACAATGGGATCGGGGTGCCGGAGGAACGGCTGGACCAGATTTTTGATAATTTTTTTACAACTGCGTATGAGAACGGAGATAAGCAGCGGGGAGTCGGTTTGGGACTCACCATCTGCAAGGCCATCGTGGAAGCCCACGGAGGCCGTATCACAGCGTTTAACAACGACGGGGGGGGAGCCACGTTCCAGATTGACATGCCGATGGAGGTAAGACAGAATGAATGATGCAGATATCCTGGTAATAGAAGACGACAAGACAATTCAGAACTTTATAAGAATAACACTGAAGACGAAGGGATACCGGTGTGATCTGGCCGACGACGGCCTGACTGGTATTTCCTGCTTTTATGCCAATAATCCGGACTTGATCCTGCTGGATCTAGGGCTTCCGGACCTGGACGGGATGGAGGTGCTGGACCAGATTCGTCAGGAATCCGATGTGCCGGTCATCGTAGTCTCCGCCAGGGGCATGGAGCAGGAGAAGGTAGGCGCGCTGGATGCCGGAGCCGACGATTATATCACCAAGCCGTTTAACGCCGGTGAACTTCTTGCCAGAATCCGGGTCGCACTGCGCCACCGCAGCAGCGCCCCCAAGCAGGAGCCGGTCTTCGAGCTGGATACCTTCAAGATGGATTTCGAGAAGAGAAAAGTCTTTGTCAGAGGCGGCGAGGTGCATTTGACCCCGATCGAATATAAGATGCTGACGCTTCTGGTAAACAATTCCGGGAAAGTGCTGACTCACCATTTCATACAGCAGGAGGTATGGGGCTATGACACGACGGATGATTACCAGTCCCTCCGAGTATTCATGGCGAATATACGGCGAAAAATAGAGGAAGATTCCACGAAGCCGCGGTTTATCCTGACGGAAGTCGGGGTGGGATACCGGTTTGTGGAGTCGTAAAAAGAATAAACTATGAGGCTGACTGACGGGTCAGCCTTTTCCATAGCTTTTCTAACCATTTGAGCGCAGTTTCGCAGACGTATTCCACGGCAATGACAATGGTATTATCAAACACCAAAGCAGCCAAAAGGGAAAGGATCAGCGTCACAGCCATGGCGAGCACGGTGCCGCCGATAACCCCAAAGGAGGAGGCGAAGAGGCCGAGCCGTTCCTCGGTGACGTAATGCAGAATGTACCAGTGAATCAGTAGAATGGAAAATCCATACTTTCCGATTACTCTGGCGGCTATCCCCGGCATTTTCAACCGGTCTTCCCTTTCGGAAAACCATGCAAAGATGCCGCCTGCCATGAAGAGCATCGTAGGAGCCTTGTTAAACAGCATTTCAGCCGCGTCAGGAGCGATGCAGGAGACGGCTGCGGTGAAGACAAAGGACGCTGCCCCGAGGGCCATAAAAGGCTTAAAAAAGCGTTTAGAGACTGGTCTTGTCCAGAAATATCCGAATACAAACACAGATTCCCATCCGCATAGGACGGTTACGAAACTGAACTGGATTCCGGCCAGGGGAAGCCAGGAAAGCGCGCCGTTCATGACAAAGGTCAGGAAGACAAATGACGTCAGAAGGCGGTCGGACATGTTCTGCACCATGACTCTGAAAAACGGCGCGGTGAGATAGAAGGAAATAATAACATACATCAGCCAGAAATGCGGGTTCCAGTCCGAGGGGCCGGAAAGGAAACGCCTTCCCGCATCAAGCCAGTTTGCCGGATTAAACAGCCCGGAATGATAGAGTCCCATATAGAGGTAGAACATATAGTAGACCGCCATGGGAATGACGACCCGAAAGACCCGTTTCCTATAAAAGGACGCGACAGGTTCTTCACCGCGGTTCAGCAGCAGCGCTCCGCTGAGCATGACAAACAGCACGTTGCAGGTCAGAAATGCGGTCTCCGCGATGCGCAGGCCGATCCAACCCGGACTGCCTGCAGAAAGCTGTGTATCGGACTGAACGACATGGGTCCCGATGACGGCAATAACGGCCAGAATACGGAGATAATCGTATCCCTTAATACGTCTCAAGCTCCCGCTTTCAATCCCCAGAATACTCTTTATATAGCGGCCAGATCCGCCGGCCTTTCTGCCGCGGTCACCATGAGCCAGAATAACAATCAAAAGCCCCAGAATCAAAATCAGATATTTCGTCTGCAACAGTCAAGACCTCCACTGTAAAAAGTTATTAGTCTAATCATATCCCAGGAAAGCGGAACAAGTCAATCGTTTATAAAATGTTTATGTAAGTCGCAATCTCAACCGTAGAATCTTTAAATCGCCCTGCATTATAATGAAAGCAGAAGAGGAGGGGATTGTGATGATGGAAGTCCTTTTAATAAATGGGAACCTTGTGAAGAAAATGGCGGATAAACTGGAAAAGAAGCATCCGCTGCTCTGCCTGCTGATTTTTCAGACGGCGGTTGCGTTGTTTCTCATTGCGGCGGTTGGCGGAATCGCCTTGATTGGCGGGGGCGTGATATGGCTGTTTTACCATTTTGTTGGTATGATATAGAGGCAGTATGGATGCCGGAACGGCAGGAAGAACAAAATTCAGGAGCGATATGCCGTTTCTCCTTCGAGAATGCATATCGCTCCTGAATTTTATTATAAGGTTATTATGGCTGTTTATAAAGGTATTCAATCAGTCCCAGTGTACGTTCCATACCGAGCTTGCTGACGTTGATCAGCAGCTGGTGGGAATCGGTGCTGCCCCAGTTCTGATCGGTATACGTCTCGTAGTAATTCTTTCTTCTCCGGTCCGTCCGCTTGATCGCGGTGGCCGCCTCCTTTTCCGTCAGGTTGTAGCGGTCCATAATCCGTTTGACTCGGTCCTCCATGGATGCGCTGATGAAGATATTCAGACAGCCGGAATTCTGACGGAGAACGTAGTCCGCGCACCGGCCGACAATGATACAGGGCCCGCGCTTTGCCAGGCTTTCGATGATAGATGACTGCGTTAAATAGGTGCTGTCATTTAAAGGAAGGCCATAGCCGGTGAAAGAATTGACATGGTCCGGATAGCGGTAGGCTGACAAAAATGTGTTTAAAACGGATTCATCCACTTCTTCGACACTGATTTCTGAAAGCCCCATTTTATCGGCTGCCATCTCCACTAAATTCCGGTCATACAGCGGAATGCCAAGAGATTTGGACAGCCTGTCGCCGATTTCGTGTCCGCCGCTGCCAAACTGACGGCCAATGGTAATAATTTTATGCCCCATAACATCCTCTCCTTTCAAAAGAATTTCATATGCGTATGAAATTATGCGACAATAACAGGTTTATATCCCTATTATATCGTATTTAAGGGGAAAAAGATAGAAAAATCACGAAAACAATCCGGTTTTATTTTCTTTCGTCTGTGCATAGATTGTTTAATAATAGTGAGAAAGCCAGAGATCGAAATGAAACTGAGATGGAAAATTTTATGCCTGTTTGCTGTCCTTGCACTGGATATCGCGCTGGGAAGAAGCATGTATGGCTTTTATCAGGAAACAAAGAGTACTCTGTTTCTTCCGGCTGACGCCGGAGATTCGGCGCAGAGTGAGGTGCGGCGCCAGTTTTCCGGAGAGAAACAGATCGCGCTTACCTTCGACGACGGCCCTCATTCCGTCTATACCAGTCAGCTGCTGGATGGACTCAGAGAGCGGGGCGTACATGCCACGTTTTTTCTTCTGGGAGAAAATATTGACGGAAAAGAAGGGGTAATCCGTCAAATGAAAGAGGACGGCCATCTGATCGGAAACCATGGGTTTACCCATGTACAGATGAGCAAGGAGACGCTGGAAAATGCCTGCGGGCAGATCGGGGAGACCAACCGGAAAATCGAAGAGATCACAGGCCAGAGGCCGGAATATCTGCGGCCTCCGTACGGATCGTGGAATGAGGAGCTGGAGTGCGCAACCGATATGACGGTGGTGCTGTGGTCGGTGGATCCTCTTGACTGGAAGCTGCAGAATACAAACAAAGTTGTGAGGAAAATCGTGAAGAATGTAGAACCCGGGGATATCATACTTATGCACGACGTATTCCCGACTTCGGTGCAGGCGGCGCTGGAGGTCGTCGATACTTTGGAGAAGCAGGGGTATACCTTTGTCACAGTGGAGGAGCTTCTGGTGGATTGATCAGCTGCGTTCCCTGAAGCTGCCATGTGTGCTGTTTCCTTTTTCAAGGGTTAGACGGCGGATCAGCTGAATATCCTGATTCTGTTTTACAATCTCTTTTTTCAGACGATACAGATAGAGCATGGATCCAATCAGATATGGAATGGAAAAGGTGACAAACATATCCCGGTATCCGTGAGGGTTGACAGGTTCCCTTAGACCGCTGAGCCAGGTGATAGCCATCATGCAGGCGATCGCCGCACAGTACTGTAAAAGAACTGCCTTTAGGGGTGATAAGTGCTCCAGACGGTAGGACTGGGACAGTATCAGAACACTGACGAAGCAGCCCGCCGCTATCGCCAGAATGTTAAACTGGGTACCATTTATTTCACGGTAACAGACGATATCAACTATGGTACCCATCAGCCCAACGATTGTAAAGGCCTGACAGTATACAGAAAAGAAATTTTTTTTATTGATCAGTTTCATTATATCCTCCCATGAGACGTTCCTTGATCCTGTTAAGGCATTCATTAAAATCTTTTTTGTAACGGCGGTTAATCACCAACAGCTCCTGGTTTTCCAGGCGGACCAGGACACGCATTTCAAAGTCATTTCGAATGCTTTCAATTTTGTAGAGGTTTACTACCGTCGCTTTGTTAATCCGTACAAAGCCCAAATCAGAAAACAATTCTTCGGCCTCTTTGAGTGTGATACCTACCTCCCATACGCTGTTTTCCAAATAGGCGAAGGTCTTTTTGTCCACAGACTCAAAGTAAAAGATATTGGCTGGAATGAGCTGCCTCTGCTCGCCGGCGGCCTTCCCGGAAAGCCGGCGGTCAATCCCGTTTAAAAGCCCTGCTGCCCATATGATTTCCTCTGTCCTTGCGGAACAGTGGATTTCTGCGTAATTCTCAGAAATAGCAGGGTTCTGATCAATCATCACCTTCATGAAATGTTCTGTTTTCCTTTCCGTTTCTTTCTTATATCATACCACGAAGTCCTCTTTTTTCTATTGCTTTTTACCAGGTTACGAAAATACAGTTCCAAGTTACAGAAATACGGTTCCAAGCTGCATGCAGGGAAGGAAAAAATAATTTATATTATAAAAGTCAATTGGTTAAAAGGCAATTAATACTTAAAAAAGGAGAACATTACAATGAATTTAAAAGGTACTACGAAAAAAGGACTGGCCTGTGCCGGTTTGGGACTGCTCGTTAATCTGCTTTTGTGCATGGATGTCCTGGTTCTCTGCCTTGAAATGGTGTTCTATAAGGACGCTGCGGCAAACGGTATGACCGTCTGGCAGTACTGCCTGCATTTTATCCTGGTCTGTACGCTTTGGGGCTTGGGAAGTTTTGCTGTTTATAAGCTTTCGAAAGGAAAAAAACTGCTGCCGGGTACGGAACATGCCCGGAAGCGCTTTGGCATCTCCGGGATTTCTATTCTTTTCCTCCTTGTGGCTGCCGGTATTCTATTCATGTCGTTTGATGCAGAGGAAATGAGGCTGCATTTAAAACCATTGTCAGAACTCAGGTACTTTCTAAGAACATATGGGAGGGCGGGGATTTCCGTATTTCTGCTTCAGCACCTTTATTACCTTCTTGAATCCGCGCTGATTCTTTTTATCATTGTCTTTGGACAGGAGGCGGGAGAGTCTCTTTTTCCTGTCAAGCGGACTTCTCTGATACCGTGGGGAGGGATTTTCTGTGCGCTGACCTGGGGAATGCTTCATGGACTGACGAAGGATTGGGAAACGGCGCTGTTCAGCCTGATTCTTTCCGCTTTTTTTGTACTCTGCTATTTTGCCGCCAACCGGCGCATGTTTCCTGCATATCTTGCGATTGCACTGATTTTTCTTCTCTGAGCCTGTTGAGGCGGTATGGAGAAGATACCTCCGCGTGCGTCTCTGGAGTGCACTCTAAGCGCGCAGGCAAATGAAGATTGCGTTTCCCCCTGATTTCATGGTATAATAAAAAGCTGAATAAGTATATATTTCATATACAAACAGGGAGTATATGGCTGGGGGGAGATTAATGGGGTTACGAGGTGTAATTGCAGATGACGAAGTTCTGATCCGTATGTATATTCGCGAAATCCTGGAGAATAACGGTTACGAAGTGGCAGGAGAGGCCGAGGATGGCATGGATGCCGTTACTCTGTGCAGGGAGACGAAACCGGATTTTATAATTATGGACATCAATATGCCTGTTATGACCGGTTTGGAAGCGGCCAGGGTGATCAACGAGGAGAAGCTGGCCGGATTTATCATTGTGCTGACCGCTTACCGGGACAGGGAGATTGCCGAAAAAGCAGTGAATATGGATATCATGGGCTATATTGTGAAGCCGGTGGATGAAGATACTCTGATTCCGGCTATTAAGATTGCTCAGAATAAATATAGGCAGATTGAGGAAATGGAGCGGGAGTTCAGCAGAACGAAGGAAACGCTCAATGACAGAAAGTATGTGGACCGTGCCAAGGGAATTATTATGGAGCGCAGAAATATGACAGAGAAGGAAGCATTTTCCTATATTCGCAGGCTGGCCATGGACAAGGGAAAGCCCATGGCGGAGATAGCAAAAATGCTTCTAAAAGCGTATGGAGAGTAGAGAGACTGAAAAACAGGGTGCAAAACAGACTGCAAAAACCGGGGGCGGGAGGGGAAAATGCCTGATTGTCTGACAAAAGAAGAACGGGACAGGAAGCTGATCCAGATTGCTCATTCTTATACCGATTTGACAGAAGCGGATATCCAGATTCTTCTGGATGTATCCCATGCGCTGCCCTCTATCGGTAATCTGGAAAGCGGGGATACCTATATCAATATACTGACACGAAACGGGGAATCCATGGTTGCGGCCCAGTACCGCCATCCGGACTGTGATCTCTATAAGCGGGATGTGATCGGGGAGATTGAAAAAAAGGAAGATGAACCGGCGGTATATCGGGCGCTGGAATACGGGATTCCAGGCAGAGGGCTGATCGGTATCATTGACAACAGAAAGATTGTGGTCCGCCATACGGTCAGTCCTATTTTTAATGACCAGCAGAAGGTCATCGGCTCTTTGACTTATGAATATCTGAATTCCGGGGCGGATACGGAGCCTATACGCATTGTAAATAAAGAGGGAAAAGCGGCTTTCTTTGACAGTAAGATCAATCAGCTGATCAGCAATCTGCAGGAGGGGTTCCTGATCTGCGATGAGGCGGGAATCTGCACCTTTGCAAACGCGCGGGCGGAGGAGCTGTATCAGAAGGCCGGATATCCGGAGAGCCTCATCGGCCGCAGATATGAAGAACTGGATCTGACGGGAAATTACCGTCAGGAAGAGATTATGTCTGGCGGTACCTGGAAGCAGGAAGTTCAGACTGACCGGTACGTATTGGAGGAGAATATCAGTGCGATTCGGGAAGATGGAGTGTATCAGGGAATTCTCGTTATCCTGCGGGATAAGACGAAGATCCGGCAGATGGAGGACGAGATCGCTTACCGGGCAGCCTTAATCCATGAGGTTCATCACCGCGTGAAAAATAACCTTCAGACGATCATCAGCCTTGTCGGGCTGGAGGCGGCACAGAAAAAAGACGCAGAGGTGAAGGCGTTTGCCAAAACCATTACCGGCTATATCCGCAGCATGAGCATGACCTATGACCTTCTCGCTCATACCGGGGCGGAAGCGGTCGATTTAAAGACCATGCTGGCTCAGATTATCGATTGTGTGCTGGAGAGCTGGAGCGTCCGCGGATGCCAGATTCATGTGGATATCTCGGGAGATGATCTGGAGCTTCCGGAGCACGTGGCATCCACCGTTGCGCTGATTGTAAATGAGCTGGTGACAAACAGCATCAAATATGCCTTTTGTGACCGTGAGGAAGGCAGCATTTTCCTGACGATAGAAAAGGGAGAGGAATACTCCTGGGTTACGGTCAGAGATGACGGCTGCGGAATTGATGAAAAGGGCGGTGACCTATCCGGTAAGGGCCTTGGATTAAAGCTTGTGGACAGCCTTGTAAAATCGAGCCTTAAGGGCAAGCTGACGATTGAAAGCGGGGAGGGGACCGCCGTCAGATTTTCTGTTTTCCACTAGCTGGTATTTTCTTGACAAATTAATCACAAAGTGCTATGATCTAATTCAGTTAAAGGGATATCACTTTAGCGGTAAAATTTAATATAAGATGATATGCAACGGCGTATATCAGTAGAGTGGCATTGTGGTCCAAAAACTTTGTAAGGGGTTTTTGGACCTTTTTATTTCTGTGGGCTTAACGCCTCATGATCTGCGGCGGTGGGACTGCTGAAAAGTTTAATTATGTAAAGGAGTTTTAGGAATGGAAGATAATCAAAATAAAAATGGCGGTCTGAACAAAAGTTTGAAATTAATTTTTGTTTACACGGTAGCGACAGGCTCTATTTTTACCTTTGTAAACTACTGGGATTCTGTTTTCTACGGTTATTGCGGCACTGGTACATTTCTTGCTTTTGCCCTGATGACGGTTGCGATCCTTCCGATTGCACTGGTATACAGCGAACTTGCTTCTCTGTTTCATACTTCAGGCGGGGAGCTGATCTATAACACGGTCGGGATTAACAAACACGTGGGATTTTTGGCCTCATGGCTGATTATGGCGGCCTGGATATCCGTTCCGCCGGCCGTTGTTATGGCAATCATGACATGGGTGAATAAGACGATGCATTTGAATCTGGGCACCTGGCCCATGGTAGGCTGTGCGGCGATTCTCTTAATTCTGTACTTTCTGATGAGTATTCAGAATGTGCAGTTTCTCGTTAAGGCCCAGGCAGGCATGCTGTTCTGTAATATTGCGGTTACCATACTGACTGGATTTATTCTGCTGTTTTCCGGTCACTGGCATCTTGCGAACTTTGGAAATATTTTCACCTCCACATTGGATTCTGTCCATGGAATTCCGGGATGGATTATCGGTATGGCGCTTTTGATTACTCCGTATTTTGGTTTTGAGACGGTTCCCCAGATGGTGGAAGAGGGAGATTTCCCCATTAAAAGCTCTAAAAAAGCGATCTGCGGTTCGATCCTGACATGCGGCTGTATCTACGTATTCTACTATTTCTGTGTTGCGGGGCTGGACGGCTTAAAGGACGTGTACGCGGGATTTGCGCAGGATGGTTTCCTGACGATTGCTACGATGCAGAATGAACTCGGCTGGGTTTTCTGGCCTATCGTTGTGGGACTCATCTCCTGCCTCCTGGGCATGGGCGCTTCCCTGCTGGGCTTCTGGATGTCCACAGTCCGTATGCTGTACTCCATGGCGAACAAAAACTTTTTGCCTAAAATATTTGCAAAAGTGAACAAAAATAAGCAGCCTCTGCTGCCGAATATTTTCCTGCTGATACTGTCTTTAATTTTCATAGTTTTACAGAACTCCTCTGATTTTATGAGTGCATTTTTCAATCTGATGAGTTTTGGCTGTGCCTGTGCGTATGCGCTGACGATGATTTCGGCGGTCTGCATTCACCACAAGCATCCGGATTGGAAGAGTTCCAATACGGTGAAGGGCGGCGATGCATTCCGGATCTTCGCCATGGTGATAGCGATAACGATTGCATTTTTCTGCACGTTGGGACAGGGCGTGGATTCCTGGATCTGCTTCTTCGTCTATCTTTTAATTGGCGGCATCATCTGGCTGTGGATGAACCTGGTAAACTGGAAGAAGCATCCGGTAGAAATTGAGACGCCGGACGGTATCCGGAAGTTTTAAATGATTAGAGCAAACCATGCGGTCATTCCGCCTGGAATATAAAAAATAACAAAGGAGATATGTAAAAATGGCTAAATTAGATGGAAAAGTTGCATTGATTACCGGCGCTGCTGCAGGTCTTGGAGAGGGAATATCCACTGCTTACGCAAAATACGGCGCAAAATTAATCATGGTAGATTTATCCCCTTCTGTAGAGGAGACTGCTGAGAAGCTGCGCAAGGAATACAATGCGGAAATTATTACGGTTATTGCCAATGTAGCCGACCGTGAGCAGATGGACGCTGCGGCTAAGAAGGGCGCTGACACCTTCGGAGAGATCAATGTTGCATGCTGTAACGCGGGCGTATGCCGTTTAGCACCTTTCGAGGAAATGGATGACAAGACTCGTGACTTCCACATTGATGTGAATATCAAGGGCGTATGGAACACCTGTAAAGCCGTGGTTCCATATATGTTAAAGCAGGGCGGCGGAAACATCGTGATCGCGTCTTCCGTAACCGGTGACATCGTTGCCGATGCGGGCGAGGCTGCTTATGCCATGACAAAGGCCGCTCTCGTCGGCCTGACCAAGTGCCTTGCCGTAGAGTACGCAGCCCGCAATATCCGCGTAAACTGCTCCCAGTTAGGCTATGCCCGCACACCGATGGTTGAAAAGATGGCTCTGGAATCCAATCCGGAGAATCCGGAGGCAGCAATTGCAGACATCGCAGTAGGTGTTCCGATGAAGCGTCTGGCTAAACCGATTGAAGTCGGGGAACTGTTTGCATTTTTGGGAAGTGATGAGTCCAGCTACTTAACCGGATCTCAGATCGTGATCGACGGCGGAAGCACTCTGCCGGAGACGATGTCAATCGGAGTGAATTAATGTAAGAATGAATCTTATGCAGATCAAGTCTGCCTGCCGGAGCGCTCCGGCAGGCTTTTTCTATATTCTCTGGCGCAGCCAGGATTTTGAAATACCTCTTCCAAATGTATGTTCCCGGAAATCATTGACACTTTTGGAAACCGGGGCTATACTTTTGGTACGACTGATGTTTTTCCGGAATCCAGCTCACGCGGGTCTGCCGGGAAGTGATATTGTATACAATGCAGGAGAAGGAAAATGGATTTATTTGATTTTATGAGAGAAAATACCATGGATAAGGAATCTCCCCTGGCGTCCCGGCTCCGGCCGGTGACTCTTGACGAGGTGGTGGGACAGCAGCACATTATTGGAAAAGACAAGCTGCTGTACCGGGCAATCAAGGCGGATAAGCTGGGCTCCGTGATCTTTTACGGGCCTCCGGGGACTGGAAAGACGACGCTGGCAAAGGTGATCGCCAATACCACCAGCGCTGATTTTAAACAGATCAATGCCACAGTAGCCGGTAAAAAGGACATGGAGGAGATCGTGAAGGAGGCCAAGGATTCCCTGGGGATGTTCGGGAAAAAGACGATCCTGTTCGTAGATGAGATCCATCGTTTCAATAAGGGGCAGCAGGACTATTTACTTCCGTTTGTGGAGGACGGGACGCTGACTCTGATCGGCGCGACTACAGAGAATCCGTACTTCGAGGTGAACGGAGCGCTTCTTTCCCGTTCCAGGGTGTTCGAACTGAAGCCGCTGGAGCGGGAGGACATCAGAGAACTGATCCGCAGGGCCGTCTACGACAAGGATAAGGGCATGGGGGTCTACAATGCGGTGATCGACGAGGAGGCCATGAACTTTCTGGCAGATGTGGCGAATGGAGACGCCAGAGCCGCATTGAACGCCGTAGAACTGGGTGTCATGACGACAGAGCGGGACCCGGCCGACGGAAAGATCCATATCGACATTGACGTGGCTCAGGAGTGTATTCAGAAGCGGGTGGTGCGTTACGACAAGGACGGGGACAACCATTACGACACGATATCCGCATTCATTAAGAGCATGCGGGGATCCGATCCGGATGCGGCCGTCTACTATCTGGCCCGTATGTTGTACGCGGGAGAAGATATGAAATTCATAGCCAGGCGAATCATGATCTGCGCGGCGGAGGATGTGGGAAATGCGGACCCGCAGGCGCTGGTCGTAGCCGTGGCGGCTGCCCAGGCGGCGGAACGGATCGGCCTGCCGGAGGCTCAGATTATTCTTTCCCAGGCCGTCACCTATGTGGCCACTGCTCCCAAGAGCAACGCGGCCTGCAATGCGGTCTTTGACGCACTGGAGGCAGTGAAGTCGAGAAAGACAATGCCGGTTCCGGTACATTTACAGGATGCCCATTACAAGGGCGCGGCGAAGCTGGGACACGGCCAGGGATACTTATATGCCCATGATTTCCCGAATCACTATGTGAAACAGCAGTATCTGCCCGACGGCATGGAGGGGAGCGTGTTCTACCAGCCGTCGGAGAACGGATACGAAAGAAAAATAAAGGAACACATGGAGTTTATCCGAAACGAGGCAGAGGAGCAGGGAGAAAGGCAGAATTGGTGAAATGAGCAGACAAGACAGAAAAAAACGCCGTATGATGATTCTGTCCCTCGACGCCGTGGGCGGAAGGGACCTGGCTTATATGGAGACGCTGCCTAATTTCGGTCCGTTCTTTAAGCGGGCGGCCGGATGCGGCGAAGTAGTAAGCGTATATCCCAGCCTGACTTATCCGGCACATGTGAGCATTGTGACCGGACGTTATCCGAAAAACCATGGGATCGTCAACAATTTACAGGTACAGCCGGAGCGGGAACCATCGGACTGGTTCTGGCAGCGGAAATACGTACAGGGGACGACCCTGTATGATGAAGCGGTAAAGAACGGCTACCGGGTGGCTTCCCTTCTGTGGCCGGTGATGGGGAAGGCCAGAGTGCATTACAACCTGCCGGAGGTGCTTCCAAACCGTCCGTGGCAGAATCAGCTGGGCGTGTGCATGATGAATGGGACGCCTCTTTATGAGCTGGAGCTTCAGATGAAGTTCGGATCTATGCGGGAAGGCATCAGGCAGCCGCAGCTGGATCATTTCGTCCATGCGTCCATGCTTCATACCCTGGAGAAATACCAGCCTGATCTGATGCTGGTTCATTTGACCGATGTTGACACGAACCGCCATTTGTACGGACTGGACAGCCCGGAGGCTATGGCAGCCATCAGGCGCCATGACGAAAGGCTCGGGGAGCTTCTTGGACTGCTCCGTAAAATGGGGCTGGAGGACGAAACGGATGTGGTGATACTGGGAGACCACTGCCAGTTGGATGTGAAGGAAGCGATTTATCCGAATTACTATTTTGTAAAGGCTGGGCTGGCAGAGGTGAAAAACGGCAGAATCCGTGAGTGGAAGGCGATCGCCAGAGACTGTGACGGATGCTGTTATATCTATGTGAAGGATAGAAACTGTCTCGGGCGGACGGAAAAACTCTTAAATCGTATGATGGAGCGGGAAAACAGCGGAATTGCCCGCATCTTTACCCGGGACGAAGCCGCAGCACTGGGGGCGGATCCGGAATGTGCGTTTGTGCTGGAGGCTGCGGAGGGGTATTACTTCCAGAATGGCTGGGAAGAATACAGGAGAAAGGCCGGAGCCTCCGACCATCATACGAATTTCCATATCCAGGCGGCAACCCACGGGTATCTTCCCGACCGGGATGGATACAGGACATTTTTTATGGCAGCAGGCCCGCATTTTACAGCGGGGACCCGGGTGGAGAAAATGTCACTGGTCGATGAAGGGCCTACACTGGCCGAAATTCTGGGACTGGATCTGGGCCGGGTGGACGGGCGGACGATGAAAGAACTGATTCGCTGACCGCTTTGCGCCCTCCCGGCCGCGGGCCCTGCGGACAGGCCGTGTACAGTGACGGTAAAGGGCCGCGCAATTTATGGAGATAAAAAAATCTTTCCTTTTTGACAATCAGGGTATATAATGAAATTATCGTACGACCTGACGTCAGATTTTATTTACATCTGTTTACGATATTCTATCGTAGATAATTCCCATGAATATGAAAGAACTGTCATATGGAGTAGTTAAAATAAGGAGAAAGTTATGCGTGAAAAATTAGAGACATTATCATTGGCTAAATTAAAGGAGTTTGCCAAAGAACAGGAGATCAAGGGCTACGGTTCCATGAGAAAGGCGGAGCTGATTGATATTCTCTGTGAGAAGGCAGGTGAAAAGGAAGGAAAAAGTGCTCCGGCAGAAGTTTCAACCGGGAATGAAGAACCTTCTGTGAGTGCCGGGGAAGCGGTGAAGCAGGCCGAGGAACCAGCGAGGAGAACCGCAGAGCCGGCTAAGGAGGAGAAGGCTCCTGTTCAGACACAGGCGTCCTCCGTAAACAGAACGAATCCGAATGATAAAAAGAGAACGGTGGTCCGTTCCTACAGGCAGGAAGGACCACAGAGAACCAGTAATTACAGGCAGTCCCAGGGAGATTCCATGGAACGAAACGACCGCCAGGACAGACAGGACCAGCGTCAGGAGATGAACCGGATGGAATCCGTAAGGGAAACGGCCGAGGAGGCGCGCCCGGAATTTCAGCCCAGCCCGGAGCTTCAGGAACTGGACAGCGGCGTCGACGCGTACGGTATTTTAGAAGTGATGCCGGATGGATTCGGCTTCATCCGCTGTGAGAACTACTTACCTGGTGAGAATGACGTCTATGTGGCTCCGTCCCAGATCCGCCGGTTCAACATGAAGACGGGGGATATCATACAGGGCAGCCGCAGGGTGAAGACCGCTGCGGAGAAGTTTGCAGCCCTTCTGTTTGTAAAATACATCAACGGTTATCCGGCGAGTGCGGCTGAGCACAGACCGAACTTTGAAAATATGACGCCTATTTTCCCGGATAAGAGACTCCACATGGAGACAACGGGACGCAATATTATGGCAATGAGAGTTCTCGATCTGTTGTCCCCGATCGGTAAGGGACAGAGAGGTATGATCGTATCCCCGCCGAAGGCAGGTAAGACGACTCTGTTAAAGCAGGTGGCCAAGGCAGTAACCGTCAATCATCCGGATATGCATGTCATCATCCTGCTGATCGATGAACGTCCCGAGGAGGTTACGGACATTAAGGAGTCTATAACCGGCAATAATGTAGAAGTTCTGTATTCCACCTTCGATGAGCTTCCAGAGCGCCATAAGAGAGTTTCCGAGATGGTAATCGAGCGGGCAAAGCGTCTCGTGGAGCACGGACGCGACGTGATCATTTTGCTGGACAGCATTACGCGTCTGGCAAGAGCGTATAACCTGACGGTAGCCCCCAGCGGCCGTACATTATCCGGCGGTCTCGATCCGGCGGCCTTACACATGCCGAAACGATTCTTCGGTGCCGCCAGAAATATGAGAGAGGGCGGAAGCCTGACGATTCTTGCGACTGCCCTGGTAGACACGGGAAGCCGTATGGACGACGTTATCTATGAGGAATTTAAGGGAACCGGCAACATGGAGCTGGTGCTTGACCGGAAGCTGTCTGAGAAGCGGATCTTCCCGGCCATCGATATCCTGAAATCCGGTACACGAAGAGACGATCTGCTCCTTACGAGGGAAGAGTCCGAGGCCGTGGATCTCATTCGCAAGGCGACCAACACCTTAAAGCCTGAGGATGCGGTGGAGAAAATCCTGGATCTGTTCACCAGAACCCGGACAAATCGGGAGTTTGTGGAGATGTCGAAGAAGATTTTCCGATATTAATGTTTTGTCGGTCTTTGTAAAAATTATGCTTGCATTAGAAAATATTCTGTGCTATACTGTATAAGCTGTTTATTAGAGAAAATGGATTATATTAAAGTCAATACCATCCGAATATTCGGATGCAACAGCATAGCTGCTATGTCATTTCGGATTTTAAATCCAGAGTGCGGATTGAAATTGAGTTATAGAGACTCAGCGTGCTTATTGAAATAAAATAGAAATCAGGTGAGGTGAAAATCATGAAAGAAGGAATCCATCCAAATTACTACCAGGCCAAAGTTGTTTGCAACTGCGGTAATGAATTTGTAACCGGTTCTACAAAGGAAGATATCCACGTAGAAGTTTGTTCTAAGTGCCATTCATTCTATACCGGCCAGCAGAAAGCTGCTGCAGCACGTGGACGTATTGATAAATTCAATCGTAAATATGGCGTTAAGGCCGCTGAATAAATTAGAGCAGAGAAAAGGTTGAGTTTGGTGGAAACACTTTAGCTCAACCTTTTTTGGGATTTATAGAGAGGTGGAACATATGAAGTATTCAGGCATCGGCGGACAGGCCGTGATTGAAGGCGTTATGATGAAAAACGGGGATGAGTATGCCACCGCAGTCCGTAAGCCGGACGGAGAGATTGAAGTTAAAAAGGATACGTATATCAGCATGGGTGAGAAGGTAAAGTTTTTTTCCCTGCCGTTTGTGCGCGGAATATTCAGCTTTGTCGATTCCATGGTACTGGGCATGAGGTCCCTCACGTTTTCTGCCAGTTTTTTTGAGGACGATGAGGATGCGGGAGAACCCGGAAAGTTTGAACAGTTTTTAGACCGCGTATTCGGCGAGAAGCTGGAGAAGGCCTTGATGGCAGTGGTAATGGTGTTTTCTGTGATCATGGCGATTGCTATTTTCATGGTTCTGCCATTGTTTCTGGCGAACATATTCCATCGTTTTATCGCATCGCAGACCGTGATGGCGGTGATCGAGGGAATCATCAGAATTGTAATTTTTATCGCTTATATCAAGATTATTTCCAATATGGAGGATATACGCAGGACATTTATGTACCACGGAGCAGAACATAAGTGCATTAACTGTCTGGAGCACGGTCTGGATCTGACTGTGGAGAACGTCAGAAAAAGCTCTAAGGAGCATAAGCGCTGCGGAACCAGTTTTCTGCTCATCGTAATGGTGATCAGTATCCTGTTTTTCATGGTGGTGCGGGTAGACACGATCTGGCTGCGTGTAGTCAGCAGAATCGTTCTGATTCCGGTTATCGCGGGGGTATCCTATGAATTCCTGCGTCTGGCCGGCAGAAGCAATTCGAAGATCATGGACATTTTAAGCCGTCCTGGCATGTGGATGCAGGGACTTACCACGACAGAGCCGGATGACAGCATGATTGAGGTCGGCATCGCGTCCGTGGAGGCGGTCTTCGACTGGCGGGAGTTTTTAAATAAGAATTTTCCGGAGAAGCAGGGATGAAACTGACATTACAGGCATTATGGAACGAAGGAACGGAGAGACTGACACTGTCCGGAATCGGAGAGGCGGAGCTTGATGCAAAGTATCTGCTTTTCGAGGCGTTCCATACAGATATGGTGCATTTCCTCATGCACAGAAACGATGAGGTGAAGGATGAGGATTCGGTTAAAAGAGCCGTAGCGGATTACCGCGCGATGATAGAAAAACGGTCGGAGCGGATTCCTATTCAGCAAATTACGGGCAGCCGTGAATTTATGGGACTGGAATTTTCAGTCAATGAACATGTGCTGATTCCGCGCCAGGATACGGAGACTCTGGTGGAGCAGGTCTTAAAGGATTATAAGGGGAGGAACCCTGTCGTCCTGGATCTTTGCACCGGAAGCGGATGTATCGGTGTAAGCCTGTCCATTCTCGGTGGTTTTTCTGATGTGACGCTGGCTGACATTTCTTTGGAAGCACTTCAGGTGGCGGAAAAGAACGCCCGGGAATTGATGCAGGCGAGATGGAATCCCGTGAGAGTTACAGCGGAGCACCGGGAGGAAAAGCCCTGGAGGCTGGAAGTTTCCGCCGAATTGGCGGAGGAAACAGATGAGAAGGCCGGCGTGCAGAAGATTACGCTTGCAGAGAGCGATTTGTTCTCAGCTTTTTCCGGCAGGAGGTTTGATGTGATTGTGTCAAACCCGCCTTACATTCCTTCGCGCGTGATCGAGGGGCTGGAACCGGAGGTCAGGGATCACGAGCCGCGACTGGCGCTTGACGGAATGGCAGATGGACTGCATTTCTACAGGCGGCTTGCTGCGGAATGCGGCAGTCACTTAAATCCGGGAGGAACCGTTTATTTTGAAATCGGATACGACCAGGGGCAGGCGGTGAGCGGACTTCTCCAGGAGGCCGGTTTCCGGGGCGTTTGTGTGTATCAGGATGCGCCGGGGCTTGACCGCGTGGTCAGGGGTACTATGGTTTTATAAAGTTTCAACAAAATAAGCGAGGATGTCCCCCGCTGACATGAGGCAAGGCTATCCGGCACCGGATAAAAGGCAGCAACGCAGCCGTGTCATTATGAGCGATATACGGGCTCATAATGTGGAGTGAAATAATGCAAAGTTACCTGTAATGTAAGCTTTTGGAGGTTAATTTCCCATGTTTGATAAATTAGACGATATATTGATTCACTATGAAGAGCTGATGCTGGAATTAGGCAATCCTTCCGTTACGGAGGATCAGAACCGTTTCCGCAGGCTGATGAAGGAGCAGGCAGATTTAGCGCCGCTGGTAGAGACTTATACGGAATATAAGAAGGCGAAGATGGCTGTGGAAGACAGCCTTACCATTCTGGACGAAGAAAATGACGAAGAGATGCGTGAGATGGCAAAGGAAGAATTATCCGATGCAAAGAAGCAGATCGAAACGCTGGAGCAGGAACTTAAGATTCTTCTTCTTCCCAAGGATCCCAATGATGACAAGAACATCATTCTGGAAATCCGTGCCGGCGCGGGCGGAGATGAGGCCGCTCTGTTTGCGGCTGAGCTGTACCGTATGTATGTGAACTATTCTGAGAGCCAGCACTGGAAAGTGGAGCTGATCAGTGTCAATGAAAACGGAATCGGCGGTTTCAAGGAAGTCGTGGCCATGGTCACAGGAAAAGGAGCCTATTCCAAGTTGAAATACGAGAGTGGTGTTCACCGTGTTCAGCGTGTTCCGGAGACGGAGAGCGGCGGACGTATCCACACTTCCACAGCGACTGTGGCGGTTATGCCAGAGGCGGAGGATGTGGACGTTGTAATCGAGGATAAGGACTGCAGGATCGATGTCATGCGTGCTTCCGGTAACGGAGGCCAGTGTGTCAATACGACGGACTCCGCGGTTCGTCTGACCCATATTCCGACAGGTATTGTTATCTACAGCCAGACCGAGAAATCCCAGCTTCAGAACAAGGAAAAGGCGTTCCGCCTGCTCCGTTCCAAGCTGTATGACATGGAGCTGGAGAAAAGACAGAATTCTGAGGCGGAAGAGCGCCGGAGCCAGATCGGTACGGGAGACCGTTCCGAGAAGATCCGTACGTACAATTTTCCCCAGGGACGTGTGACCGATCATCGAATTAAGCTTACACTTTATAAGATTGATTCAATTATGAACGGAGATATCACGGAGCTGCTGGACAGTCTGATTGCGGCTGATCAGGCGGCCAAGCTGGCGAAGGTGAATGAGAACGTGTAAACGGATTGTTTGATATTATGTTTTTTACTGTTTTAGGTTGAGATAGGAAATAAATAGAGAATGGCGCCCTGTTTTTGAAAAACAGGGCGATTTTTATAGAATAAATACGTGCATCTGTTATATAAAAAGACTCTCCGATGCGGTAAAAGATCAGACAGTAGCCGATTATTTTTCTTTTCCATAGAAACATTTGTGTTCCTAATCATATAATGATAGAAAAGACATATCCATCCTTAAGAGGTTTATATGGCCAATGACTCCTTAGGTTCCATAATTACACAAGGGAATTTTCTTAGAATCGACAATGCGTTTGTCGATGAGGTTTCTTCTTCCGGCAGAAATACCGGATTTATTATAATCTCCTACTCGGTTCCGTGGCAAAGCGGAGTAACCACTGTTCAGCAGCTGCGGTTGAATGTCAATAATAACACCGCAATCATGAATTCTTTCAGAATGCCAATCCGTCTCAGTGATATCCGCCAGGGAATGCGGGTGGATGTAACATTTTCACCAAGTATGACTCGAAGCATACCGCCTCAGTCTACTGCATTTACGATAGTCACGAGACAGCCTTCCAGACCTTCAGCCAATACTACAACGCAGAGAGTGATCTGGATTGACTGCAATAACAGTCAGCTTCTTGCCGGCATGCCAAACAATATCAGCAGAATAACGAGATATATTGTCACAAGCTCAACGGTCATCCTGAACAGAAATGGATTTCCGATCAGATTGTGCGATCTGCGCCCAGGCCAGCTGGTACAGATAACCCATGCGAATTTCCAGACGGCGAGTATACCGCCTCAGACGACGGCATTCCGTATTCAGGTGAGATAGAACGGCGATGAAGCAGGGGATTTATAAGAAGGATGCATAAGAAAATATAATATTGGAATTCATAAAAGGCTTGTAATCGTGGTCCTGCGCCGCTTTTACAAGCCTTTTTATGCTGTATGGTAAATTCGAATATTTAAAATAGCACATGGGCTGGATTCCCACAGCCGGAAGGCTGGAAAATAAGACAATTTTCTAAGAAAGTTCCGTATTATAGTTCTCTACGGTCTGCAACATGTGGTATAATGCCATAAGAAGCAAAGCGAAATGAAAACATACAGGGTGGAAAGCGAAAGTACATGGAATCGTTTTATGATGAAAAATAGCGGTTGTAGTTTGATCCGAATTGTGCTGTCAGCCTTCCTGTGGACAGTCTGCCCATAAACGAAGCGAAAGGAATATAAAGCCAAAATGAAACTAACAGCCTTAAAGTGTCCGTCCTGCGGCGGCCCCATCGAGTTGGATGAAAAGGACGAGAATGTGGGATACTGTCAGTACTGCCACACAAAATATTATCTGGAATCGGAACAGCCGAAGGTGTTTATCGAGTATAAGCAGGAGACCTCCCACAACAGCATGGCGAAGAAGGAGGAGTCGGGGAGCAAAGCGGCAATTGCTGCCGGAGCCGTTATCGGCGTGATTGGCATCATGGCACTTATTCTGATCCCTCTTTCCGGAACATCAAAAAATGCGAATAAGTATCCCAGCAGGGAAGTGACGGTGGCCGCGTCTGTTTCGGAAGAGCAGTCATCGGATAAAAGCAAGGCGTCTGCCACGTATTCCGCGTCCTTTGAGGTACTGATTAAGGAGGCCCTGGGAACGAGCGTTTCCTCGGTCACGGAAGAGGAACTGGAGCGTTTTAAATATTTGTCCATGAGGAAAGGCGAAGCCGGGTGGATGATTACATACAGTTTTGAAAATCCAATCGTGGCTGCCGAACAGGGGCAGGATGCGGATATCAATGTGGTGGTCTGTCAGGAGGCCCTGGAGCTTCAGGATATTGCCGCGCTGCCGAAGCTGGAGTATCTGAATCTGGATCACACGGAATTGCCGGAGGGCAGTCTGGAGACATTGAGCTCCTTAAAAATGATTACCTGCGACTACATACAGCTGGATATGCTGCGTCTTGCGCTGGGAGATGCGGCTAAAGGTCTGGAACGTTTAAACGCTTCTCATTTAAAGAGTCTGGAAGAACTGTCCTATTTTCCGGGACTGAAGTCACTGGAGATGGAAGACTGCCGTGAAATTTCGGACATATCCGCATTGGCCCAGGTGAAGGACCTGGAAAATTTAAAGTTATACGACATGGATGAGGTGAATGATTTTACGGTCCTGAATGTGCTTAAGAAGCTGGGGAGCCTGTCGATTGACGCGGAAAACCTGAAAGATATCAGCTTTATTAATCATATGCCGGAGCTTGCGAGCCTTGGAATCACGGATTCTAAGATTCTTCTGCTCGATCCTCTCATGGGGAAAGTGAGTCTGAAGGAGCTTGTGCTGGTAGACAACGGTGAGGTTCGTGATTATAATCCCGTAGGAACGCTTACAGGTCTTGAAACTTTGGTAATAAATAAATATACGAATCAGGATGATCCGGATCTTACGGCACTTACCGGTTTAAAGCATGGGAAATTTCATGGAATGATGGGGATTCGTTTTCTTGGCAGTCTTACGGGCCTGGAAGAACTGAAGGTTCAGGGCTGCAACGTGGATCAGCCGTCGGTGATAGCTTCCCTGCCTGCTTTAAAGAAGCTGACTTACCGGAAAAACTGGGGAAACAGCGATGATTTAAGCTTTCTTGCCGGATGCCAGGGACTTACCTGCCTGGACATGAATCATTCGGAATTCTATGGGGATGTGTCCTACGCGTTTAATCTTCCGGCCCTGGAAACCCTGATTTTAGACAGCAGCAGTTTTGAGGTGAAGTTTGACCGTCTTCAGGATAATCCTGCGTTAAAGGCCCTCTCCTTAAACCATGTGAAATTGTACAAAAATATTGAAATGTGGTCTGACGGCATGGTCCGTTCTATTAATTACGATGATGTGCTTCTCGATGAATACACCTCATTTTTAGGCCATTATCCCTCGCTGGAATATTTGAGCCTTCGGGGAAATCAGCTCACGGATCTTCAGTTTGCAGCCGGACTTAAAAATCTGAGGGAACTGGATGTCACCGATAATTACGTGACTGATACGCATGTGCTGGATCAGTTGGAGTATTTGGGGAAGGAAAGTACGGTAAAACGGCCGATTGCCGATGTGGACTGGATTGATACGGTGGAGGATTCTCATTGATTGTTTGGGCGTGAAGACGTTGAGGAATAACGGGGATTAGTGGGAAAGTTTAGGGGATGAAATGCCGCCTTGGCGGATTGAGCAGATCGGAAACTGGAATGATGAACTGCTTGATTCGGCCGAAGGCGGTATTTTTTGTTGGTAAAAATATCTTTATGAAATTGGAAAAACCCCTTGATTATTTGGTAATTATCGGTTATACTGTTTTTACAATTAAGAGATGTAAAACATACATAAAATCTTGCGGCATAAGCCGTATCGTTTTTTCTTATTTTTTCAATATATTTTAATTATCTTGCAATATCCTTTTATTCCCGAATTATTTTAGTATAGGTGTTTCATGTTCCACTGTTTGAGCTCGGACGAGTGGGAGACCGATCGATCTGTTATCGATCTGTCCGACTTGGAGAACAGAATTTTTTTGATATGATTTTTCGTGCTGTATTTTTTATACTGTTATAGGCCTGTTTAGTTATTCATTTCTTTTTTCTATTTTCTGTATCCGGAATAAAATTCTGCCGGGTTTATCTCCGAAGTAAGTGAAGGTTGTTTGCGCTTTTTTGAGTAAATTAGATTTATAAACGGTATTTAGGAAAGCAGATGTAAGCTTTCTGGCATATTTATAAAAATTAATTTTACGTTATATGGACGAATCGCTTAGCTAAATTCTATTTTGCCTCCAATAGAAGGGAAGATGAAAAAATATAGGTACTGAGTGGGTATAGGTTACCCCTTTGAATAACCTAAATACACTATGCAAGGAGTGAAAAATAATAAATGAAGAGAAAATGGCCAGGTGGCATGCTGGCTGCGCTGATAGTTTTGATGTTTATTCCTTCTGAAATGGCTTATGCCCGGCTGAAACCGGAGATAACGGTGATCTCCGAGATCATGTTTGGATCATCAGAAGAATACGTGCCGGAACTCATTTATGAAGAGGGGGAAAAGTTGTATCGGCTAAAGACCTGGGAACTGGAGCCAGTCAAAGTGAGTCCCAGGGAGAAGCATGTGGAACAGGAAGTTTTGTACGAAGGCATAGAAAATATGGAGTCAGTTCCCGAGAAGAGAAGTATCACATCGAAAGAAGATTTCTCAGGATTGCAGGTAAGTGCAAAGTATCCGGTAATCAAAAGAAAAAAGGTGAACGAAGAATGGCGTGATGACTTTACGTTTCCGGTAGTGTTTCATTCATATGGAGCAGAGACATATCAGCTGGGAGGCGAAAATGTACCAATTGATGGAGAACCGCTGCGGCTGGAGCAGTATGAAGACGCCCTTCTGTCAGAAATTGGAGTGACTAAAGAACATTACAGGGTTACCAGGACTGTATGGAATGGAGCGCCATACTTAGATGAAGATGATATTTTATGCAGGGATGCGACTGCTTTTGGAAGACGTAAAGTAATAGATTATCTGATTACTTATGGAGGAACGGTCACATATCCCGAGATTGAGGGCTATCGATGCAGAGCAGTATACAGCTTGAAGGAGTTTGAGAAAACACCGGCTGAAGAGAAGAAAATTGTCTCTAACAGAGCGGTGGAAGCAGTGGAGTATGATCCGGACTCAGCCTGGATCATCAGAAGAGAGGCCATTGTACTTACTGTGTCATTAATATTGGTCCTGTTATTCATGCTGTTGGTGGCATGGCTGATTAAGCGGGCTGTGGAAAAGAGAGAGGAGAAGAGGGACGGATGTGGACTATAAGAAAAAGGTGGCAGACGATAGGCGGAGATACCTGTAAGAGGCCGAGAGGCAGACGGGAAGGATACAGAAGAAAGAAACAATGGTTTATACTGTGGCTGGGATTCGTTTTGACCATTATATATGCGGCTCCTTCCTACGCAGAGAAGGTGGAGGATAATAATACAAATGCCGGTCGGTGGGTCTATCAAACGGTTCACGGACCTGTGATAAATACTGGGGATGAAGCAGAGCAGGACGGGGCTTGGTATCGGTTGAATGTGTCTGGTATGGCGGATACTGGCTGGATCTATGTGGACGGATACTGGTATTTTCTTAACACAGGAGAAGGCTCTGGAAAGGGCCGAATGATGACAGGCTGGCAGTGGATTGACGGAAAATGTTATTACCTTGCAGAGATCGGCTCCGATTTGTATCCAATGGGAGCCTTGTATTTGGAAGGTAAAACTCCAGACGGATACTTCGTAGGAACAAGTGGAGCCTGGCTGAATGAACACGGGGAGGAGTGGTATGCAGCGGGTAAAGGTCTGATGTCATCGGATACAATGGATGGGGATAAAAAGGCAGGAGCGGGTGTCGGAGGAAAAGGGAAGCGTGGAAGCGGAGGTAAGGGAGGAAGCAGTAAGGGAGGAAGCGGCGCCTCAACAGGCGGGGATAAAGAAGATAACAATGGAGACGAACGGCCGGAAACGGAAGATGGAAATAGTAACAAGTCCGAGGAACAGGGGGGCGAGGCAAACTCGAATAAGAATGATGATAAGTCTGGAGAAGACGAGCCAGGTGCAGAAAATAAATTTGAGGACCCTGCAACCCCGTCTGAAGCAAAAATGGTTTCCTGGGAAGTGCGTTTTGTTGAGGAGACAGATCCAAACAGAAAAATATTGCGTACGCAGGCCGGCAAGAGTGAAGAAGGGATGGAGCTGACTGTAGATTTTCCGGAACTTATGAAAGGAAGTGATGGCTGGCTATATCAGGCCCTGGAAGAAAGCCCGAAACGGATAACTGTGTCAGGTACAGGTCTTCAAAAATATACAGTATTGTTCCGCAGAACCGGTCAAATGGCTGAAGAACCCGAGCAGGAGGAGGGGGAGCAGCGACTGGAGAAATGGATTCAGACTGCCAAAGAGGCCGATCTCAATATCACAGGAAGCAGAACGGAAGATTGGCCGGTAATTACAGAGAATCAGGAAGAAAGCCGGGAACGGCTCAGGAATCTGATTTCCATGGTCCATGACCGGGAGCGCCATGAGATTTATCTGGTTGCACGAAACCATAGTCCCTCCACTGTGGTAATTGGTCAGGAATTCGCTGACATAACCAATGTCTCAGGACTCCTTATGGATGAATTTATGAGCAATGAAAACCGGTACTGTATTATACGGATCGGTTTTCAAAGAGTCTGGAGACAGGAATCCTGCATTCATGAGATGAGTATGCAGGAGCATGTTTTGTCAGACTGTGTATCCGGTGGACATGAGAGATTACTGTGCAGGTTGTGCGGCTATGAGGAGACGGTGCTCTTTCCGGCGTCGGGGCATATCGATAAAGATGAAGATGGATTCTGCGATGTCTGTTATCAGGAAATCAATGATGAGACCGCTCCCAAAGAGGCAGTTTACCGGGAAGGCGATACACAGATAAGACGTATTGGTGGTAAGCAATATCGATTTCGATGTATTGATGAAGATTACAGCGATATGATGGATAACCGTGGAAATGCAGCTCTTTTTCTATGTGAAACGGTGATACGGTCTGACATTGAAAGTGACGGGACGTCCATACAGAAATGGGAATTTGGCCGGGATAACAACTATAAAACCTCCAATATCCGTAAATGGCTTCAAAAAAATATGGAAAGTCCAGCAAAAGACATATCTTTCATTTACACCGGTGTGAATACAGCCTATCAGGGAAAGACCGGTTCGGGGGAATACGAGCAGTTTGCATTTGACGATTTGGAAAAACTTGAAAAACCATTTCAGATAATGGAAGACCAGATGTTTATCTTATCGATGGAAGAAGCGGTGAAATACAGAGATGTTCTATGGAAATTTAATGGAAGCAGCCAGAATAATCCACAGTCTCAATACTCTGCGTATTCCAAAGGGTATTACTTGAGAACTCCGCAATATGGAGGGGAAGACGTTTTTCAGTATGGAAAAGGTATCTACGTGGTGGATCTGGGAAATGGCAGCCTGCATCCGGTTGATGTCTCTGACACGAGTATAGGAATTCGACCAGCCTTTGTCATTGCACAGCATAAGGAGTAAGCTTCACGAGGAGGAGAATATTCATTTGTCTGTTTCAGCAGATTACATGGGTCAGATCAGTGAATGAAGAAAATACACGGAATAGGGAGGAAAAAGACAATGAGAAAGAGTAACCACAACATAGGGCAGGGAGACTGTAAGCGGTGGAAAAAGCTGTTGGCCTATAGCCTGTGCGGCATAATAGCATTCTCTGCGTTTCATACGCATCCGATATTGGCAAAAGATCTGGAAGGCAGCAGATATGCCTCCACGAGTTCGAATGCTCTGGAACCGACCTGGGCTGAATTGGAAAATGGCGAGAAACAGACTGCTACTGAATCCAACGCATCACGAGGGGACGAAAAGACAAAGGCCTCACTGTCTAATGCCTTGAGAGCAGCAAATTCACTCGGAAATATCTGGGATTCATGGAGCGGAAAGACAAGTTTCGAATTTCTGAATGGAACACAGGGGAATGGTTCTGAGAAAAAGCCATTTTTGATTAAGAATCGGGAACAACTCATGGGACTTTCAGAATTGACTGCGATGGGAATGGCGGTTCCTGATGCAGAGGGTGCGGACTACGTGGGCGATTATGCAGGCAGTTACTTTGCCCTTGGCGGTAATATCGACATGCAGGGCGTGGACTGGATTCCCATTGGATTTTACAGAGATTCTTTAGAAATGCCGGGAGAGGTGGAATACGCTTTCCATGGGGATTTCGATGGAAAGGGATATACGATCAGAAATCTGAAGTTAAATAAGTACGGGAATTATGATCATATTGGTTTGTTCGGAGCGATACGTGATTCCAAAGTTCACGATGTAAAAATCATTCCAGATAAAGAAGTAAAAGGAAATGACAGAATCGGAACGGTAGTGGGCTATGCGGTTGACTCAGAAATTCGAAATGTGACCGTTAAAAACGCAGCACTGAACACTTCAGGGATCGCAGGCGGGATTGCAGGTGAGATAAGCGGAACCGTTATTGAGAATACCATATGTGATAACGTAATAATAGATGCGCAGGCCGGAAATGAAGTGATCTACATTGGTGGAGTCGCAGGCATCGCTTCGGATTCCGTCATCGCAGACTGTGATGTTGCCACTGGTACGGGGAACACGGCGCGAATCCAGGGAACCGGTTATACCGGAGGAATAGTCGGATTTCAGAATTCCACAGATATTTATAACGTCCATGTAAATGGAACCATTGGAGGCTACCATTCCACTGCAATTGGCGGAATAACCGGAAACTATGTATCCGGAAAATTAAAGGTGGCACGATTTGAAGGCAGTATCGGGAATTCACAGCTGGGGTCAATGGCAAGAGAAGGCACTTTTATCGGAACGAGACAGGGAGCGGCCACAAACTTTAATTACATTGACGATGTGGCGTACCTGTTTGCCGATTCCGAGAGCAAGATCAGTGCCAATGTATGTGGTTCCGAAATAGCAGATGATAATGATTATACTTATGCGGCTCATATCGGATACTGGCATAGCAGTGATCTGCATTATACGCTGGTGCAGGGCGGAACCAGTAAAAATATGACTGATCAATATTTTTATGAAGAGTTGGAAGACGGTATCTTAACGGTTATGGACGAAACCGAAGACAGCCGTTATACGATTGATCATTTCGCGCCTAATTCTGTAGGCCGTCCGGTTCGGGGATACTTAATTATCGTAAATCAGATCGACACGGCAGCGAATGGCCGGAATTTTTATGATGTTGCACTGCTGGAAGCAAAAGGAGCATCACAGTATTCCAAGGTGCTTGATAAGAATAACCGGGGAGCTGTAGCGGCTGGATCTATTGTCTATGTAAATACATCTCCCAATGATACGGAAACAGAAAAATTTCAAATGTCCGGAACTCCATATTATATAAACGCAGACGGAATAAGTAAGAATACAGCGTATTCTGCAGACAGCCACTGTTATACCTTCAAGATGCCGGAAGAAGATATTGTGATTGATGGAACTTATAAGAAAGTAGCGGTAGCTGTTCATGTAGATCCGGATATCTATAATTTTACTGTGACACAGACCAGAACTGGCAATCGTAAGAATCCGGTAAAGACCACAGAAATCAGAAATAAGGCAGGAAAACTGATAGCCCGGTATATCAACGGGAATCTGGAGCCGGGAACAGAGGTGCAGCCGGTTACCATACAGGCAGTTATTGATACAAATAATGATGTAAGTGATAACCGGGTAAGATGGAGCATTGATGATGCGGATTTAATCGGGCTGGCCAAAAATGAGGATGAAAACTCAGATGGATATACAGCAAAATCAGCCAGTATAACGTTGAATTCAAATGCAAAATTTTTCAGGGAAATTATCAGCGAGTTGGAGCTAAAACAACAGGAGGAAAATTACCGATATAAAATACCCAATACAATCTTCGGCGCCGGACATCAAAACGGTGGTGTTGCAATTCTGACTGCAGAAACAAGGCCGTCGGCATCCTTCGAAGGGAAACCATGTACCGCTAACTGCCGCATCAATGTAACATTCCAGATTCTTGATCATACACTGGTTGCCACAGAAGAGGCGGTACTGGATAAACAGACCCTGGAGTATACGGTCACCAGGCTGCTTACAGGGAAGCGGCTGGAACCGGAAGAGAGTATTCTGGTTACACCACCGCAATCGCTAACAGCAGAATTTAAACCGGATTATTTTTCAAGGGACGAGGTATCATGGATGACCAGTGACCCGGCTGTAATCAGGGTAGACGAAGAGGAAACATCCTATAAAGAAGCTTCCATATCCGCCTATAAAGACGCAAAATGGATCCGGGATATTATTGCGACAGATGATGGGAAGAGGGAGAATGACAGATATGCGCTGCTTTCTGGAAATGGTGAGCGGAGTGTGCGGGTTACTGTTGAAGGAAAGGATAAGCTTGGCAACCGTGCCGCAGCAGATTGTATGATTACCGTTCGTTTTGTGACAGAAGACAGGACCAGGGTCAATCCTGAAGCAATTAAATTAAGTCAGCCAGCCATGGAATACCATTTAACCTATGACAAAGCCGGAAACATTCACTCAGAAACTACTGGAAAGCGTGGGTTTGATAAACGCACTTTGAATGCCATGGTCTATCCGGATATTGAGGATAGTGAGAGTCACAGGCCATACGACCGCGGCGTAACCTGGAGTTCTTCAGATCCGGCGGCGCTGATGGTGGATGCAAATGGAAACCTCACAGTAAATGACGGAGCACCATGGATTCTGGAAGCACTGTCGAGGCCTCCGTATCAGGCGGAGAAAACAGTGGATATCACCGGAATGACCCGTGATGGTATGCAGGCAGACAGGTGCAGGGTAACACTTAAGTTCCAGGCAAACTGCATTGAGGTGGAACCGGAAAAAGAAGTATTTCCGATAACCCTTACTTTGACCGGGCGACGTTCGGCGCCGATATTAACCTATAGCGGGCAGGAGCCTAAACCGTTGAAGGCAACTATTTATTCCAATAATACGGAATTAACTCGCATCGTTTGGTCCTCTGAGGATCCGGCATTGGTGACTGTATTACAGGATGGAACTGTGGCTCCGGTATTATTGGATGAAAATAATGAATTGAAGGCGCCTTGGATCAGGGAACTGTTAAAATCTGGTGCCTCCAGTGGTACAAAACGTGTCCGGGTAAATGCGGCAGCGGTCAATGGAAAAATGAAGGATTCTGTATTGATTGAATTAAACTTCAAGGTGATCGATCATACCTACTCGTCAGGAGGTTCCGGAGGCAGCAGTGCCGGGAGTACGGGAACAACTACCGGTGTAACTCCTTCCGGTAAGACTACTGGACAGACCACAGCAAATGGTGCAGTAACCGGAACCTGGACGCAGGCAGCAAACGGTAAATGGATATTTGCGTCAGACAGGACCTATGCAAATGAATGGGCCTACATCAGCAATCCCTATGCAACCGGGAATCAGCCAGGGGCGTCCTGGTTCTGCTTTGATGAGGAAGGATTTATGATCACAGGCTGGTTTACAGATCAGTATGGCAGCAGTTATTACCTGAATCCGGTAACGGACGGGACACAGGGGCAAATGCTTACTGGCTGGCAGCGGATTGATGGGACCTGGTATTATTTTAATCCATCTTCGTCTGGGATAGTGGGTAAGCTTTTAACTAATACCATAATTGACGGAATCTACAGTGTTAATGAGATGGGACAGTGGATTTCATGAATCAACAGCAGAATCTGCGATGTGGTACTCTGACGAATAATAACTGAATCCCAAAAGGAGGCGCTATGAGAAAAGGAATGTGGAAGGAAACGGAAAAAAGACTGTCATCAATTTTGCTGGCAGGTATGATTTTGACAACGACAATAGCGACGCCGGTTTTTGCGGTTCATACTTATTACTGGCCGGATGCCATTTCTGCAGATGCAATGGAAATAAAAAATTGGACCTGGAAGGCAGAAGGAGAGGCGGCAGCATTGGCTCCGTCGGTCGGGCTCATTCCCACCGGATTATCACAGCAGGAAACCGCACTGATGGGAGGCTATACAAGTAAGTTTTGGTTTCAGGACGAAAAGGCCAAAACAATAACAATTCCCGGTACATCAGCAGAACTCGATTTTTCAAAATTTCATCACCGTTACTTTGCCTGCGCAGACAGCCATAACACCGGTTTTTTTGCACCCGTAGGCGCACAAATCGCCTTCCAAAAGATGTATTATCCCACCAATAACCTGGGTGACTATCCGGATTTCTTGAAAAATGCCCCTATGGATATGAAGACAAAAAAGTTTGCCCTCCTTCTTGTTGCATTGATAAGCGCTGCTTATGAGACTCCATCTACAGAGGACTTGAGGGATTCTGATCGGATGTCTATGTATTATTATCTCCTGTGGGCTTCTATCTGGAGTAACGATAAGTATGTGGATCAGGGCATGTTTACAGGAGAGTCGCCGGAGGGTGACTGGGATTTTATCCAGTATTTTGTAAGGACAATGCTGAATTCCAGGCTAAATCCAGATCCGTATGGAAGTACGGCAATTTACGATGCGTTTCGAGATGAAGGTCCTGCGCAGAAGTATTTTTTTAACTGCTGGAAAGCAGCAAAGTTTCTGTCGGCGTTTGATTATTCTGTCGATATGGGAAGCGTACTGCCGGTTTCAGAGCCTGCATTGGGCGAGGATGGCAAGTATCATATGACGTTCCACTATGGTGATCTCAGTGATTATGAGAAAGAGGTGTACCGACGAATGACGGCGGAAAATCTGGCGTCGGGCTGGGCGTATTCCAATGATGGAAGTACCATTGATTTTAAGTCAGCAGATGGTGTGTCAGATGGAAACGCAATTGCAACTCTGAAACTTCAGGAAAATTCGGAAGAAGATCGTTTTTATAATTGTGGTTTCGGTGTTGGCGGCCTGGCAGGGTTCCGCGGTTGTGCGAAAAAAAGTAAAAACGGTGATTTTGGCTGGGGTAATACGCAGGTGTATTTTTCCGCAGTATCTGAACCATTAGAGCTTCTTGTGGGTGGACGGGGGCATTTAAAGCCCCCTGGAGAATGGAAAATAGATGTTCACCGTTATGAGCATACGGAGACCTGGGATGCTCATTATAATATTCAACTTCAAAAATATGATTCTGAGACAGGACAACCGCTTGCCGGTTCTAAGTGGGATATTCTTGAGGCATTCGATGATACCCAGCTTGACGATACATCACTGGAAACCTCTGATAACTGGGCAAACAGGGGCGGAAGTCAGTTTTTGAAATGGGACGGTTGGGATTACGGAGAAGGAAATCCGGGCGGAGACGCTGCTAACGATCCGTGTTCCTGGGATATCAATGTAACAAATGAGGACGGCATTCTGATGCTGGGGGATAATGAGGAAAATGCTTCTGAACAGAGAGCACATACCGATACCAGGACTTATACCTATACGAAGGGGTATTGCGGCGGTCATCCGGAACCGGAAATAGAAGAAAGTGGTGATCCGGACATTGACACTGAACATGAAGCTGCTGCCAAGGAAGCTTGGCAGGAAGAGGTGGACTACTGCGAGACTCTTGCAGAACAAGGCGGCTTTTTTCATTCCCTTGATGCAGGAGAAGCGAAAGAACAGCTGGAAGCTGACCGGGATAAGTTCTATAATCAGTTTATTTCCCTGAAATACGAATACTCAGCAGTAGAATTGACTCCGCGGCCGGGATATACAAATCATGGAAGCCATACAGACGATATACCAATTGAGATCAAAACGGTTACGTCCTCAGAGTATAAGGATAGTGTGTATAATAACAAGGAATTTAGTTTACATAAAATCAATAACGAACCGCAAGGGACAGAGTCACCAGATGATTTAGCACCAGAGAACAATAGCAATTTTACAGAAAAGGGAACATTGGACAATATAGCTACACCCTCTAACGACACATCATGTGACGCTGCATCATGTGACGCCACCCCATCCAATGCCACAGCCTCCAATGCAACCGCCTCCAATGCAAAGAAAAAGACTGGCCTTTTGACTAAACTGAAGGCACTATTCGAAGTGCCAAAAACTCTGATTGAGCGAAGCATAAATAATAAATCTTTACTCATTGACGAAGATGAAGTCATGGAACGCGTAAATTTTGAACCCTCCGAGGTGGAGCCGCATGTACCGGGCGATAAAGGGATTACAGACCATACATTTATTGTCTATGATCACCGGACTGAAGGTGAGATACATATCAACAAACGTGATCTTTATTTGCAGGCTGGGGAAAACAAAGATTATTATGCATACGGTGATTCGATGGGAGATGGTACCCTGGAGGGGGCGGTATACGGCCTGTATGCCCTTAAAGATATTAATCACCCTGATGGCTGCACCGGTACCGTATACCAAAAAGATGATTTAGTTGCAGTGGCGTCAACAGACCGAAATGGTGATGCCTCCTTTATGGCTTTCACAGAAGCACCGGGGATGATATGGAATTATAAATCTGGAAAGATTGAAAAAAGGCCGGAAGCATTCCAGGGGCCTCAGAACCTCTATCGGAACAGAGCAGATGCGGATAAGGTCAAAGATATTGAGAATTATGTTGGTTGTGATTCAAAGGGCAATTCCATACATCTGATAGATTCCGTGGCAGGTGATGGATCGGGATACTGGAAATTCTCTTCCAATCAGTCCGGTATGGAAGGCTTGAAAGGAAGCTATGCGGCATACCCGGTATCGGATAATGATAAGAATAATGGAAACTGCTGGATTGGGCGGCCTTTAATTGTGGAAGAGAATGGAACCACATACTATGTAAAGGAACTGGCCAGATCAGAAGGATATGAACTCTCCGTCAATGGAAAAACAAATATTATTACAAATGGCAGAGATAATTATGAAGGGGAGTATCACGAGGCTGATGTTGCTATTGGAAAAATTACTCTCGATATGATGGGAAATGGAAACTATTTTGATGTGACGGCATATCAGGCAGATCACGATATTACGCTGCATGGGATTAAATTTCCGGAAGGAGCGGTGTTCGAACTATCCGCCAGTGAGAAAGTGCCGGAGAAAATTACGGTGCCTGTTTACAGTACTGTATTAAAACCGGTTATGGCGGCGGCAGGTACCTTTGTCTACCGGTCGGGCCAAAAAGTGGCTGCCGCCCAGGGAGACGTTGTAACCTTTCCTGAAGGGCAGAGTTACCTCGTTAATGCCGTGTCAGATCGGGAAGATAAGACAATTGGTGTTAAACCGATGAATTATCATACTATGGGAACACCTGCGGTGACAGAACTCTTTTCAGGAGGATTTCCGGAAGACTTTCAGGCGCTCTATAATATGGAACTCGACAACCTTGGATATAAAGAACCGGAGGCAGATGCTCCATGGGTGCGCGTAAAATTAAGCGGAACTACGGATACAGAATGGATTCTCTCTATCACAGAAGCTATGAAAGCGCATGGCCTGCAGTATTTTAACAGTCTGCGGATCTCTGATATGGAACAGACAGGTGGAGAACTCTATGCTATTATGCGTTATGAATGGAAGCTTTACGATGACAGCCGGGATGATGCTGTTTATAATCCGGAGAAAGACTGCCTTTATGTAAAAAAAGACAGTGGCAATGGATATTTTGTCTATGTTCCCTACGATGATCCGGCCTCCAATCCGGCAGTACTGTCCTATCGTATGAAGAATGGCTTTTTGGAGCGGGCGACATTAAAAGAGCAAAATATTGATGGACTGAATGTGTCTTACCCGTTAAAACTCCCTGAATCATTTGTCATGGTGACAGCCCGGACACCATCATACTGGATATACGTGCCAGGTGAGCAGCAGATCGATGACGCGGGAAATTATAAATACTCCGAAGAGACTATCGTGGATTATGTGGAGCAGGAGGGATTTAAGACGGTCGAAAAGAAGACCAGGCTTACTTCCACATATGATACAGCAAAAGAAATCTATGTGGTTACTCTTCCGTCCGATGCTTTTAAAGAGACGGATACGGTCAGGATAAAAGTATCTGATGACGGGAGTGGGAGGTATTCGATAAAGCAGGCGTACATCGACCAGAGCTTCTTTGCCTGCCAGCCCTTGCAGCGGGAGGCGGATTCCTATATTCAAAATGTAACACTTACACCGCCGGCCTTCGATCAGCCGTGGCAGGATGGAAATACAAGAACAGTACCTGCCGATGTGATGGAACGTCCTATTATGCAGAAGATAAAGGTCGTGAAAGATATTCTTGTTGAAGAAGGAGCCAAGTATGAGGACAATACATTTGCTGATTCCGGCCATGAGGATTATTTTACACAGAACGGGGGTGGGACGAAGGACAACGTATCGTTCAGGCCTAATTTTCGTTTCAAGATCTATTTAAAATCCAATCTGGAGCAATTGTATCGAACGGAAGATGGAGAGATTGAATGGCTTGATCGAAATGGAAATACTGTTGATGTTGCTGCGTATCGGGCGGCATATCCGGAAAGAGTACAAAAAATCTATACGAAGGTACTGCATCGTACAGATTTACATTCCAGAAGATCCAATAGAGACGCAATCGCCAATCAGGAGCTTTATGGTTTTTCGGCTGGTTTGATCAATGAAAATCAGGAGACGGGATATACTGCAATACTGGAAACAATTCAGTCTTATGAAACGGATGCCAATGGAAATGAGAAGGGGATCAAAAGATTTAATTATGATAAGTTTTTTGATGCGGTAAGGGTTGCGAATCAGGATAAGTGGGACAAAGAAAAACAGGAGCATACTTCTTTTAAGCCCTTCGCATTCATCAGACGCCTACTGTTTGGAACTGCCGGTTCAGAGTGTATTTATCCGGCAGAGCATAATAATACGGAAATCCCCAATAAAGCCAATACTTCTGGAATTGCAAAAGAAAACAGTGACAGATCTGATTCAGTTAGGCAGTTTGCTATTCAATGGTATCTGGACAGAGAAGTGGAAAAACTGGTGAGAAAAAACTTCACAGGTGAAACGGTAGTTGCAGCCGGCCATGAAGGCTATCAGGATGAGGTGTATGATACTGCTCTGAAAGCGGCTGTAATCAAGGCCGAAAATTATTTAAAACCATTCTTTCATTATGACCTGGATGAGATTTATGCTATTGAGTGGGACAGTGAATCAGATGGAGGCAGGGATAAAGACAAAACAACCCTGAGTGCGGATAGGGAGGAGGCTGCTTTCGGATACTGTTATGGCATATCGGAATACCTTCCATACGGAACCTATATAACGGTGGAACAGCAGCCCATGGATAAGGAACTGGGAGATTTTCTCAATAAACATTATGCAATTGATGTGCCAAAGGAAATTGAGTTACCGGCTGTCTATGAAGACGAAAAAACAGGAGATGGCATAACTCCGGAAAGACTGAGCCGTTACTATAATTATAACGCGAATCTGTCTGCGGAAGACCTGACAGCGAAATATTTTATCCGTTTTAATGAGGAGTGGCCGGGAGGCATTGGTGAAAATGTAAAGGATTATATAATTAAGGCCCACGGATATCTGGGGGATTATGAGATTTATAAGTATGGACTCGATCTCAATAAAATAGCAGGAACTGCATTGGGAGATCCTTACAAAACACCGCACTTTGAGATTACTCAGAGTGAATATGATCCACTGAAAGACTACTATCATACAATTGTCTTTCCGGAAGAAGACGGAGGAAATCCGAACAGCCACTACCTGGCTGATGATGTTAATCATGGGGTAACTGCGCCTAATGGAACGGAATACGAACGTGACGGCATAGAACGGATCTACCGTTATGGTTCTGTTTCAGAAGATAGATTGCCTGCATCTGCTATGGAAGGTATGCAGACGGCCTATGATGGTAAATATGCCTCTATGTTAGTGCCATGGACCATAACAGAACCTTTAAGTGAAGAGTATGATACCATACAGAACCAGGACGGTTCAGCCTCCGGTTTGGGATATGGATACCGGAAATTTCGAAATATCTTTTACAGAAGCCGCCTGCGCATAGAAAAACTGGATTCGGAGACAGGGGAAAATATTCTCCATGACGGGGCAGTTTTTACAGTGTATGCGGCAGAACGTGAAGATGGGGAGAATACAGATGGCCGGGTAAAGTTTTATGAGACGGATACACTGATAAAGGGGTCCAGAGAATTCTTAGAGGCGATGGGTGCGAAAGAGATTACAAAGGCGGCCAGAGCGCTTCCAGGTATCGGCGGCCTGTGGACTGGAATTGTGGAGGCGGGAACCCCTGTATGCAGGGAGTCGGAGCAGATTATCATGACGAATGCAAAAGGGCGCAGAACAGGGGGATTTGAAGCGTATACGACGACGCGGGATGGGCTTCAGGCAAAGGAAGAGAACCCGTTAGAAAAATCCTGGCAGGATCAGAATACAGGCTATCTGATCACTCCGCAGCCGTTGGGAGCGGGGACCTACGTTTTGTGTGAAATGAGGCCGCCGTCCGGCTATGTCAGAACGAAGCCGGTCGCCATAGAAATTTATTCCGATAAGATTTCCTACTATCTTAATGAAAAACAGGACGGCCGGGTTGCCGCGGCAGTCTATGAGGATGGTACTGTACAGAAGCCGGAGGGGGCAAAAGATACTGCGCGGGTTTATGTGGGAAATACACCGATACGGCTTGAGATATCCAAGTTAAAGGACCGGGACAGGACCGTTACTTACCGTACCCGAACACGAGTTGAGGGAAGTGAAACGGAGCTGAAGGCCAAATATGGTCAGGAGAATCTGGAGTTTGCTTATAAAGAGGGAAGCTATTTGAACTATGCCTGGTATAAGGGAACCGCAGAATACTTAGAGAGCCGTAAACTGGCAGGAGACGCGGTAGAACCAGTCTGTATAGATGGCATATTTGCTGGTTACGGCCTGATAACACGCCCATTGGACACTGCAGATGATACAAACCGTTACGTTTCGGGAGCGAAGATGGCTTTGTATGATGCGGTCGAGGTCAAATCAAATGGAGACAGCGGTGATTACGGCTACGACGGCGTAGAGGTGTTGCGGGACCGCAATAACAATGTGCAGAGTATAAAGCTTTTGGAAGGATATGCAGGAAACACCGTGGAGTTTGTCAATTTAGATGATATTGAAGGAAGCCTTAGTGGAAGTACCGGTCACGGTACCTGGACTTACCGAACGGTTGAGCGGAAGGATACGGATATTCTTTACTATTCATTGGGCGGCCTAAGGGTTACAGAACTGGGAAGAGACGGAAATGTGTATGGCTATGACCGTGATGGAAACCGTATTCAGGTGCGTAATCAGAAATCCGTTTATGCTATAAAAAACGGCCATCCTGTCTTTGAACTCACCGGTGGAGATTTGGAACATGCAGTCTATTCGTCCCTGGATAAATGTTTTAAGCTGAAGGAAGGGACTGAACTTTACCATGTGGATTCAGATGGAAACAGAGATGCAAAGATCGATCCTGTAACAGGAATGGCCTATACTACGGAGGTGGGGACGGACCATAGGGGAAAAAAGTATGAACGGATTCTGGTCTGGCCAGTCAACGTATCCAAGACGGTAAATGGCGCTGTTATCGCACAGGAAAAAATAAAGACATACCGGATTGCGTCGATTCACGCAGATACAGAGGCGGAGTATACGATTGGAACTTACGATGGAACCATGCTTAAAAAGTCTGTAAATCCGGTAGTTGGAAGCCATGGCCTTCCGGATTATTATCAGAGATCAGACCAGGTATATAAAAAAGGAGAGCCTGTATATGATATTGACCACGATTATGTGAGGTATCGGTACTATGATCTTTTGCCTGCGTTTAACCGTAATGTTTACCGGATTAATAACCAATGGGATTTACGAAATGTAGGCGAAAAGGAAGATCCGGCAGATGATAAAAAATTGTTTCATCGTCAGGGGGAAGCATGGATCATGGAAAACACGTGGATATCAGGAGATGAATATCCCAATGATCCGTTTCATGTCGATCTTACGACAGGGCGGGCAGACATGCTGAAACGCGTGATTCCGGGAACTTATATTATGGAGGAAGTGGAGCCCCCGGCTGGGTATGTAAAGGGATTTCCTGTTGGTATTACAGTGAAAGAAACAAAACAGGTGCAGAATGCGGAGCTGGAAGATGAAAAAATAAAGATCGAGATCGTGAAAACGGATGCTACGGATCAGTACCGCATAGATGTAATCAGCGATTATCAGGGGATATTGAAGACAACGGAACCAAAGGGGGCTTACAGTTACGGTCAGATTTCAGGGGCCCATCTGGCTCTTTATAAGGCCCGGAGGAAGTATACGACAGATACTGTCACTTATCCCTCAGGCTACTACCTGGAGAAAACAGAAAATACACCTGCAAAGTGGACTGTAGAAAACTCGGAAGATAATTCTCCGGTCATAGTGACAGCGGATTGGATTACAGATGGAAAGCCGAAATATTTTGAAGGGATTCCGGCAGGTGACTATATTTTGGAAGAAATAGAAGCTGCCAGCGGTTATATCCGTCATTCCATGGAGTTGGAGGTCAAGAAAACAGGAGAAGTTCAGACATTCCATATGAAAGACGATCATACCAAGCTTGAAGTTTTTAAATACTGCATGGACGGGCATGGAAATATGATACCGCTGCCAATGGAATATTCAGCAGGTCTGGCACTCTACAGAGCCGAGACGGATGAAGATGGAAATATTCAGATGAACGGAGGAGAGCCGCAATATGTAAAAGACCAGCTAATAGATGAATGGATGACGGACGATCTCAAAGCTTATACAGAAAACTATGAGATAAGTCCTAAATGGCTGGACCGCATGAAGGCCTTTTTCGGAATTGCAGTGAATCAATCCAGTTTTATACTGGATTTTGAAAATACATACCGGAAGTTGGGAGATGATTTTGTATGGCTGACATGGCATACAAAATCAGGAGAGAAATCCGCAGAGAGGATTTCTTCCATAAAGATGGGCGTCACAGACAGCTCGGTACAGTTGTGGAGAACGGATGACGGTAAGATGATCAGAATCACCATATATCGAAACGTCCATAACGGCTCTCTGGATGAAGACGGACAGCTTCCCCTGAATTTTGAATATCAGTTTAACTACCGGGAGCTGGCGGCAGGGCTGAAGAGCTACGATACGCTGGAAGGGGTTCACAGAATCGATTATCTGCCGTTTACGGATATAAAAGATGGGCGAAAAGTGGGGAATTACGTTCTGGTTGAGGCTGAGGTCCCAGAAGGCTTTGAGCGTACAAAGCCCAAGGCTGTTGTACTGGAGGAGAAGGGAAGTGTACAGCGCTTCAGTCTGGAGAATGTGGAAAAGTATGTATCCATATTGAAAGTGATTTCTGACGGAACCAGTGAATATGCTGTGGAAGGGGTAAAAATGGCCCTCTACCGGCCGGGAGCAGATGGAAAATTTATTCATGATGAGAGAAATCTGGTAGAGCGTTGGATTTCGGGTGCCGATGGAAGATTTACAGAAGAAGAGTGGTTTTTGGGAAATATTCCGGAAGGCTTTCGAGTCGGAGATATAAGACCGCATCGGATCAGTAAGATACCAGATGGTTCTTACTATATTGTTGAGGAGGAGGTCCCGCCATATATGGCAAAACGGGAACCGGTAAAAATTGAGATTGGCGGTGACACAGACACGATAATCCGTGTGGTGAATCAACCGGCTCAGGGACGCCTGGAACTGCTTAAGAAAGCGGCTGATACGGGAGAAATGCTGGAAAATGCCAGATTTCTGATCACGAACAGAGACACAGAGGAGGAATGGTATATTACGACCGGTCATAATGGACGTGCAGAGCTTAAAAATCTGGCAGTAGGCGAAGTTCGGGCAGATGGAACGATAAATCCCTATACTTATACAATCGAGGAGGTCTCGCCGCCTGATTATTATCAGATCTCGGGGGGAAAGAAGTTTTTTACCTTTGATGGAACGGCAGACAGTCAGGTTGTTACGTATACCCATGCGGTAGAAAACTATCCCACACAAATACACTTCAAAAAGACCAATTTTGATACCGGCATGGCGCTGGAAGGTGCCAAAATAGCTGTCTATCATGCAGTAGCTATAGAAGGAGAATACGTAAAAAATGGAGAAGCCATAGAAATTAATAGATCCGGGCCGGAGGGACTTACGATTAAAAAGAAGTTATCAGCCGGTCATGTCTATATTATGGAAGAGCTGGAGGCGCCGGCCGGCCTCCATTTGTCGCCGCCGGTTATCTTTACCGTGAATCAGTCTGGAACCGGCATCAGTAACATAAGAAATAATTTCAGTGTACTGGAATGTTCCTCTGCCAGCGGAACCATTGAGTCACTCACTGTTTTTGGCAGGGCCGCGGACAAGACCTTTACGGTTTTGAAGGATCTGGATACCGGGAAGCTGCTGCCTGATATCATCAGCAGCACTGATATTTTACTTACGGCTGACGATGGAATAGAGGAAGGCCATTTGTACGAAATAATCGAATATACCCGCTATTCAGATGGTAATACAGAGATGAGTAAAAAAGAGACGAGGAGAATCTGGTTTGATGAGAATGGGACATTTCTTTTGCCATCCAGGACATATCTTGGAACCAGACTTCAATTGGAAGACCAGGATCGGGACGAGCTTGATACATGGACGGTGGAGAATGGAAGTTTTGAGCATGTAATAGAGAATCCTGTTACAAAGGAACATGCCGTCGCAGAGGTCATGGGAACTGTGGGTAACGGCCAGATGCCGGTTACAAATGGTGATGTAATAAAGTACATCATCACATACGAAAACTCTGGTCTTGAAAAAGCGGATCTGATTGTCAGTGCTAAGCTGGAAAAAGGCCTGGAGTTAATGAGATCATCCGGGAACCCTGTAATAAATGAAGGTATACTGACATGGCAGATTCATGATGCAGAACCGCATACTGTTGGGCACTTGGAATTGGCTGCACTGGTAAGCGGTCAGATGGGAGCGTCAGTAAGAGCGGTATTTACGATCAGTTCTCCGACGAATCTCATGGAAACCATATTGGAAAATCCTATCGCGCCGAAAGGAAGTCTAACAATCAGAAATCACATCTCCGGAACGGGAAGGAATCCACAGGATACCTTTACCTATCAGATGCGTTTCTTTGATTCGGCAGGTAAGCTGCTGTCCGGCTATCAGAATTATACCGGAACAAAAGAAGGCAGGATAAAGGGGAGGGGACAAATTACCCTGAAGGGGGACGATTATGTTATTTTTTCCGGTCTTCCCTATGGGACTGAATATGCAGTTATTCAGGAAGTGAACAGAGATTATGAAACAGTAACCAGAGAGTTCGCCGGAGCGATATCAAAGGAGGCACAAGGGGCAGTCTTTGAAAATAACAGAAACGATGAGACGGTCAGGGAAGTGCTGACTGCAGGAGGCAATTACCGTTTGACTGAAACAACGGGATACACGGACGGTATGGAGCAGACTACAGGGGTATACCGGTTCACATTAAACGAATCCGGAAGAATTGATAATGTGGATATGGAAGACCGGCCGGTAAAATTATACTTTTCCAAAATAGATATTACTGCTGGCGACGAAATTTCCGGAGGTATCTATGCTGTAGTGGATGCAGAAACAAAAAACGAGATTTACAGATTTACGAAAGTGGAGTCTGTACCGGTTCTTATTCCGGCAGATGTACTAATACCAGGAAAAGAGTACATTCTTCGCGAGGATACGCCGCCTGCTGGTTATTCACGGGAGGAAGATATACGATTTACGGTCAATGAGGCGGGGGTTCCGGAAACAATAATCATGCAGGATAGAAAGACCAGGATATATTTGGAGAAGCTGGATGCCGACACTGGGGAATCCGTTACAGGTGGGTATTACTGCGTCAGAGATATAGAGTGCGGCGAAACAGCCTTCTGTTATACTGCCTCCGGTAAGCCGGTTCTGGCAGAGGGAATTCTGGTAGCCGGCAGGACGTATGAGCTGGTAGAAGAAAAGCCGCCGGCGGGTTATGGATACTGTGAAAGCATTGTCTTCACCGTTCCATTGGAATCCGAGATGATTACTGTACGTATGAAAGATAAAAAAACAGAAATTATCGTGAAGAAGCTCACTCTATCGTCCCCGGCAAATGCAAGCCCGTCGGATGCGGAACGCCAAAAGCCAGGATTTATACTACAGATCCTGAATAAAGACAAAAGTCCTGCTAAAGCGGTGAGAGACTTCTCCGGATTTAAAGCAGGCGAAGAACTGGTCTTTACTACAAAACTGGAATTTAAGACCATCAGCGGTCAGCTGGCAGCAGGCGGTGAATACTGGCTGCATGAAGTAAAACCACGTGATGGTTATGCCCTTGCGGAAGACGTGCCGTTTACGGTAGGCAGAGATGGAAGTCATGATGTTGTGATTATGGTTGACAAGCCAACCCATGTGGTACTGTCGAAAAAAGAACTTACCGGGAGCCGGGAACTGCCGGGTAACCATATGGCTGTTCGGGATGAAGACGGCAAGGTTTTGGAACGTTGGATTTCAGGTGAAAGACCTCATGAAATTACAGCAAAATTAATAGCCGGGAAAACGTATTATCTGTGCGAGGAAACTCCGGAAGCTGGCTATGCTTATGCAGAGAAAGTTCCCTTTACCGTGAGTGAAGACGGAAGTACCGATCTGGTAGAAATGAAAAATGATGTGACCAGAGTACGGATCCATAAGAAGGATGAGTCAGGCAATACCGTAAAAGGAGCTGTACTGCAGGTTCTTACGTTCGAAAAAGATAAGATCATATTCGAATTTGAAACTACCGGAGAACCCGTGGATGTTACCGGAAAACTGACGGCTGGAGAGACATATTATCTTCACGAAAAGCAGTCGCCCCCTGGTTATCTTCCGGCAGCCGATATTTCATTTACAGTTCCACGAAAGAATCAGCAGATAGAGGTTACCATGATAGACTTGAAGCGGCATGATTCTGAAATTAATACCATGTATCTGATGAAGACGGATGCAGAGACAGGAAAGGGGCTGGAAGGTTTTGAATTTACGGTTAGAGGACCCGGAGGAAACACATTTACCGTTATTACCAACAAAGAGGGGAAAGCTGAATTCTCTATGCCGTCGGATGGGATCTATACATTCCGGGAGACAAAAAGGCAGGCCGGATATCTTATATCCGAGGAAACCTATACCTTTACTATCTTGAATGGAAGAGTTACCGGGGATAGTATAATCCTGGTGGCGGATCAGCCTCTTCCGCCGGAAGGACCTGATGATACCAGGCGGGTTGGAAGAATAACGGCCAGTTATAAATCGGGATTCAGAGGCATGATCTATGCGGCGGAGGAAACCAGCCATCCGATCGGTGAACGAACTGGAGATGAGTATCCGCTTGGTGCTGTTCTGGCAGCCATGCTCTTATGTCTGTCAGGACTTGTATACAGAATAAGGCGGAAAGACTCTCGGAGGCAGGACAGAGAAGGCAGCAGATGAACAGAGTAAAACATTTTGTAACAACAATTCTGCTCCTGACGGGTTTTGGGCTGTCTGCCTTCTGTTTGACTATCAGGCTTTCAAGCTATGAGACTGGACGGGAGGAATACAGGCAGCTGCAGGAGCAGTTTGAATTGGCAGCAGGCAGTACAGCCGATGATGCGGCAGCGCCGAAAGTGAATATGGTGAAGGAGGAGAAATGGACGCGCATGATGACTTCCCGGAATCCGGATTATGTTTTCTGGATTTGGATTCCGGGGACGAACATCAACTATCCGACAGTAAAAAATACAATCCCGGGTTATTACTTAAACCACACATTCAGTGGAGAGGAAAATCCCTGTGGTACCATATTTTGTCTGGAGGAAGCCGAAAACCAGATTATCTATGGTCATAATATGAAGGATGGAAGTATGTTTGCAGATTTGAAACAGTATCGGAGTGAAGCTTACTTTCAGAACCATAGGTGCATATGGATATACCGACAGGGGGATTGGCAGCAGTATGTGATATTTTCCTGCTATACTGTCCGGGAAGAGGAGATGGGGATATACCAGAGTCATTTTATCAGTGAGGAGGAGAAACAGACATATTTAGAGAGTGCGGAAAGGAAATCCCTCTATACAACGGGCAGCCAGCCTGAAATAACAGATTCTCTCATTACACTGTCCACATGCCTGGGAAAAGGGAAAAGAGTGATTGTACACGCAGTTCTGTTGTGTTATACTGAATGACAAAATCACAATCGTAAAACAGGAGGAGAAGGGATGGAAGCGCTTAAGATAGGGATACTGGGAACCGGAGTGATTGCGGCAACTCTGGCAGATACGATGAACCGGATGCCCGGAGTGGAACTTTACGGTGCGGCGTCGAGAAGTTCGGAGAAAGCAAAGGATTTTGGAGAGCGGTTCGGCGTTAAACACACATACGGTTCTTACGAGGAACTTGCTGCAGATCCGGAAATAGAACTGGTGTATATAGCAACCCCTCATTCAGAGCATTATAAGAATGCGATTCTTTGTCTGGAACATGGAAAACATGTTCTGTGTGAAAAGGCTTTTGCGGTGAACGCAGCCCAGGCAAAGGAAATGATTGCTCTGGCGGAAGAAAAGAAACTGCTTATTACTGAGGCGATGTGGGTCCGTTACATGCCGATGGCAAAGACCTTAAGAGATGTGCTTGATTCAGGCGTGATAGGAGAGCCAATGACACTGACGGCCAGTCTGTGTTACTTGATCGATAAGATTCAGAGACTGGTAGATCCAAATCTGGCGGGGGGAGCGCTTCTCGACGTTGGTGTTTATACCATCGCATTTGCATCCTTAGTATTTGGTGATGAGATTACTTCCATCAATTCCTCCGTCATCAAGACTGAGTCCGGGGTAGACTCCCAGAACAGTATGACTTTCTGCTATCCGGGCGGGAAGATGGCGGTATTAAACAGCTCGATCCATGTCCTTTCAGACAGAAGAGGGATTATCTATGGTACAAAAGGATACATAGAAGTTGAAAATATAAATAATTTCGAATCCATTAAGGTATTCGATGAAAAACGCAGGTTGAAGGAAACCTATACGAGGCCGGAGCAGATATCGGGATATGAGTACCAGATAGAAGCCAGCCGAAAGGCGATCCGGGAGCAGCGTCTGGAATGTCCTGAGATGCCCCACCATGTCACCATTCGTATGATGGAGACCATGGATGCTTTGAGAGAACAGTGGGGAATCCGGTATCCGTTTGAGTAACGGGTAAGATAGCCAAGAGTGTATTTTCGTGGTATACTATGGCATGGGAAATCTAAAACAAGTAGCATAAAACTACTTATCTATAGGGCAGTTTACAGAGGCAGAAGGCATGTTTACAAGAAAAGATTTAATGAAATTACTGGCTCCGTTGATCGTGGAGCAGATACTGGCCGTACTGGTCGGAATGGTCGATGTCATGATGGTGGCTGCAGTCGGTGAGGCGGCGGTGTCAGGGGTATCCCTGGTAGATTCCATCAGTGTTCTGATTATTCAGATTCTGGCGGCGCTTGCCACCGGGGGAGCGGTGGTATCGGCTCAGTATCTGGGAAAAAAACAATCGGAAAATGCCTGCCGGGCGGCGGGCCAGCTGGTTGGCGTTACAACAATACTGTCTCTGATCGTGACAATGGCGGCTTTAATTGGAAATCGCCATCTCCTGGGGGTTGTGTTTGGAAAAGTGGAAACAGCGGTAATGAATGACGCGGTGATTTACTTTGGAATTACGGCTCTTTCTTATCCCTTTATTGCCGTCTATAATTCCTGCGCAGCGCTGTTCCGTTCGATGGGGAATTCCAGGATATCCATGGTAATATCCATTGTCATGAATACAATCAATGTGGTAGGTAATGCGGTCTGCATCTTCGGACTTCATATGGGCGTCGCCGGTGTGGCATATCCAACGCTGGCAGGCAGAATGGTGGCGGCTGTGCTGATGGTGTATCTCATTCAGAAGCCGGATAATATAATCAGGATTAACCGGCTGAGTGAACTGCGGCCAAATTTTCATATGATCAGGAATATATTATCAATCGGTATTCCAAACGGTCTTGAGAGCGGAATGTTTCAGTTCGGAAAGATCGCTCTTCAGAGTCTCGTTTCGTCACTGGGGACCGCTGCCATTGCCAGCTACGCGGTAGCGTCAAATCTGGTTACCCTCTTATATTTGCCTGGAAATGCCATTGGTCTGGGGCTGATCACGATTGTGGGCCAGTGCGTAGGTGCCGGCGAGACGGTGCAGGCTAAGCAGTATACACGTCAGCTGACCGGTATCAATTATGCCATACTCATTGTTTTGTGTACCGTGATGATTGTGTTTGGCGGTCCGCTGGTGGGAATTTACCGGCTGTCGCCAGAGGCATCTGCGATATCGAGGCAGATGATAACCGCTCACAGTATCGCCATGGTCGTCTGGCCCCTAGCGTTTACCATACCGTATACACTCAGGGCCTCTCTCGATGCAAAGTTTACGATGGCCGTTTCCGTATTTTCCATGTGGGTGTTCCGTATTGCGTTCGCATATCTCTTCGTGCAGATATTCCATATGGGTGTAATGGGGGTATGGTATGGAATGTTTATTGACTGGATATTCCGGGCCACAGTCTTTTCAATGAGGTTCCACGGACTCGAAAAACGGGCGGTTTCTGTCTCCTGAGGCAGAAATCGTAGGATCTGAATATGTGAAAGAAAAAAGGTGTAAATAAGTACTCAACAAATAAATACCCAATAAAACAGGATTGAAATCAAAACACAGGACATTTAAGAAATATATGTCATGCATTCTGATACCAATCCTGTTTTTTTATCAAACATAATTCAATCCATTCAGTAGTCTACGGCTCATTCATTTTTCCATTGGAGTCCACGTAATAGCTGTCGATCACCTGATTGACGGCCATGAGTCCCAAGGTTCCGTCAGATTCTGGATTAAAGTAGTACCACTCCCCGCCGATCTTATTCCAACCGGTGACCAGGATGCCGGAGGGGTTGGTGTAAAACCAGCCTTTATAGTCAGGATCATAGATCCAGCCTGTCATCATGGCCCCTTCATGACTCCCTTTCTCAGGATTGAAGCGATACCAGTGGTTATTTATATAATTCCAACCGGTAACCAGATAGCCATCGGCACCAAAATAGTAGGAGTATCCCTGATATTCAGCCCAGGTGGAAGTAAAATAGTCAGGGTTCCCCTTATTGGCAAACCACCATCCATGATCGTCTTTTTCCCAGGTCCCGTTTAAAAAACGAGATTCGTCGGGGGTATGTGCAAAGCTGGTGATTGCTTCCGGCCCCACACTAAAGAGCAGGGAGCAGACAACGAGCACGGCAATACTTTTGAACTTTATACTTTTGATTTCTATATTTTTAATCTTTATATAATGAGAATATAATTTCATTCTTTCCCTCTCCTTTTCGGTAAGACAACAGGTTTTTCATAAACTGTTAAGTAAATTATAAAGGATAGGAATTCAAAAGACAACAAGGCGGAAAAAAACGTAAGATTAATGTAAGAGCAGATAAATGCAGTCACTTAAAAAAAATTCTTGACATCACATAAAACATTTGTTATAGTACATATAGAACAATTAAAACAAATGCTTTGTATCTCCGGATAGGATGAGAAGGAGGATATTATGAACATTAATAAATTTACACAGAAGTCACTTGAGGCGGTGCAGAAATGCGAGAAGCTGGCCTATGAATACGGGAACCAGCAGATTGAGCAGGAACATTTGCTGTACAGTCTTTTAACCGTGGAAGACAGCCTGATTTTAAAGCTCATCACAAAGATGAACGTTCAGAAGGAACAGTTTTTAAATGAGGCTGCCCAGGCTATAGAAAAGCTGCCGAAGGTGAGCGGCGGCCAGCTCTATATCAGCAATGATTTAAATAAGGTATTGATCAGCGCCGAGGATGAGGCGAAAGCCATGGGAGACGAGTACGTTTCCGTGGAACATCTGTTTCTCGCTATGTTGAAGCAGCCTTCCAGAATGGTAAAGGAGCTGTTCCGTTCCTATGGAATTACGAGAGAGAATTTCCTTCAGGCATTGTCAACGGTCCGCGGTAATCAGCGGGTAGTGAGTGACAACCCGGAGGCAACATACGATACACTGGAGAAGTATGGTTATGATATGGTGGAGCGTGCGAGAGACCAGAAGCTGGACCCGGTTATCGGCCGTGACAGCGAGATTCGTAACGTAGTAAGAATTCTTTCCAGAAAGACGAAGAATAATCCGGTTTTAATCGGGGAACCCGGTGTTGGTAAAACCGCAGTTGTCGAAGGTCTGGCACAGCGTATTGTGCGGGGGGATGTGCCTGAGGGCTTAAAGGATAAGAAGCTGTTTGCCCTGGATATGGGAGCTCTCCTGGCGGGGGCCAAGTACCGCGGGGAATTTGAGGAAAGGCTGAAAGCCGTTCTGGACGAGGTGAAGAAGAGTGACGGACAGATCATTCTGTTTATCGATGAGCTTCACACGATTGTAGGCGCAGGCAAGACCGAAGGATCCATGGATGCCGGCAATATGTTAAAACCGATGCTGGCCAGGGGCGAGCTTCATTGTATCGGCGCTACGACTCTGGATGAATACCGCCAGTACATCGAAAAGGACCAGGCGCTGGAGCGCCGTTTCCAGCCGGTTATGGTGGCTGAACCGAACGTGGAGGACACCATTTCAATCCTTCGTGGATTGAAGGAGCGGTACGAGGTTTACCACGGCGTGAAAATTACAGACTCGGCTCTGGTATCGGCGGCTACCCTTTCGGACCGCTATATCAGCGACAGGTTCCTTCCGGATAAGGCAATCGATCTGGTCGATGAGGCCTGTGCGATGATTAAGACAGAACTTGATTCCATGCCTGCAGAACTGGATGAACTGTCCAGAAAGATTATGCAGATGGAGATTGAGGAAGCGGCTCTTAAGAAAGAAACCGATCATCTGAGTAAGGACCGGCTGGCAGAGCTTCAGAAAGAACTGGCGGAGCTGCACGATGAATTTGCTGTTTCCAAGGCCCAGTGGGAGAATGAGAAATCCTCAGTCGAGCACTTATCGACCCTGCGTGAAGAGATAGAGAATTTAAACCGGGAGATTCAGGACGCCAAACAGAAATACGATTTAAACCTTGCAGCTGAACTGCAGTACGGAAGGCTGCCTCAGCTTCAGAAAGAGCTGGAGGAAGAGGAGGCCCGTGTCATGAGCCAGGATTTAAGCCTGGTGCATGAAAATGTGACGGAGGACGAGATTGCAAAGATCGTCTCCAAATGGACCGGTATTCCGGTTGCAAAGCTGACGGAGAGCGAGAGGAATAAGACGCTTCATCTCGATGAAGAACTTCATAGGAGAGTGATTGGTCAGAACGAAGCGGTTGAGAAGGTGACCGAGGCCATTATCCGTTCCAAGGCGGGGATCAAGGATCCCACAAAGCCTATTGGTTCCTTCCTGTTTTTAGGACCTACCGGCGTGGGTAAGACGGAGCTTGCGAAAGCGCTGGCGGAGAGACTGTTTGATGATGAAAATAACATCGTCAGGATCGACATGAGTGAATACATGGAGAAACACTCCGTATCCCGTCTGATCGGAGCGCCGCCAGGATATGTGGGATACGACGAAGGCGGTCAGCTGACAGAGGCTGTCCGCAGAAAACCATATTCCGTTGTACTGTTTGATGAGGTGGAAAAGGCGCATCCGGATGTATTCAACGTCCTTTTGCAGGTGTTGGATGATGGACGCATTACCGATTCAACCGGTAAAACCGTAGACTTTAAAAATACAATCATTATCATGACCTCCAATATCGGTTCCCAGTACCTTTTAGACGGCATCGATGAGAGGGGCAGTATTACGCCGGAGGCCGAGGACATGGTTATGAATGACTTAAGAGGCCATTTCCGTCCGGAATTTTTAAACAGGCTGGATGAGATTATTCTGTTCAAGCCTCTTACCAAGGATAATATTGCCGGGATCATCGATCTCATGATCCAGGATTTAAACAGACGGATCGGGGATAAGGAATTGAAGATTGAACTGACTGATACCGCGAAGAAGTTTGTGGTGGATCGGGGCTACGATCCGATTTACGGAGCACGTCCGCTGAAAAGGTATCTCCAGAAGCATGTGGAGACACTGGCCGCGAAGATCATCCTCGGAGATGAGGTGAGAGCGGGCAATACAATTGTGATTGATGTAGCAGATAACGGAAACCAGCTGATCGCATATCCCGAATAAATTATTGCAGTCCAATCCCCCGCAGATTACTGTGGGGGATTGGATTTTCAGTGCGCCCGCCATAAAATATCTTTATTCACTGTGCGATAGAACATATCACGAATCTCATGTACATTCTGCGTCTGCCCCAGGATCCACATCAGCTTTGTCACCGTGGCCTCCAGCGTCATGTCATATGCCTCCAGGAGACCGAATTCCTTTTTGATGGAACGCCCGATCTCATAGACAGACATGTTACTGCCCTCATTGGTTACCTGAGTGGTCATGACAACGGTCTTGCCGAGAGAAATCCATTTCTCGATGGCTTTGTAAAAATCCCCGCTGTCATAGGAGGGAAGTCCGCCTACACCAAAGGACTCGATGATGACGGCATCATAATGGCCCGCCATGTAATCCAGCACATCAGCGCCCATGGAAGGGATCAGTTTCAGCAGGGCGACATTGGGGTTCAGCGTGCGATAAAACTGAACATGGTCCGTTAAATGCTCTTTTTCATCCAGATAAAAGATAACGTGGCCGTCCTGGATCATGGCAATATATGGAAAATTGATGCTGGAAAATGCGTTATAGCTCTTAGTTCGTTCCTTTTTTCCGCGGGTACCCGCAATTACTTTTCCATCAAAGACAATGGTGACGCCGCAGGAACGGTTGTCGCTGGCAAAACGAAGGCTGTCACACAAGTTGATTCTGGCATCCGTATTTTCCATATCGATCGGCTTCTGAGCGCCTGTAATGACGATGGGCTTCGGGGAATTTTGAATCAGATAGGAGAGTGCGGCGGCCGTGTAGGCCATGGTATCCGTTCCGTGACAGATGACAAAGCCGTCGTATTCTTCATAGTGCGCCTCGATGGTCTCTGCCATGGTGAGCCAGTGTTTTGGCTGCATATTGGTGCTGTCTATATTGAGTATCTGAATGCTGTCCGCCTGGCAGAACTGCTTTGCATCCGGAACATATGAGAGAAGCTCTTCCGAAGAGATCAGAGGCTTTAAGCCGGATTCACCGCGTTTGCAGGCGATGGTGCCGCCAGTGCCGAGCATTAATATTTTTTTCATGGAATTTCCTCCTGTTATGATGCTGAAAACGATTGTATCACGACTTTTTTCATTCGTATAGGGCTTTTTTAAATTCTCTTCGTGAATTGGTAACAGTTCCGACGGCTCATCTTCTTGACCGAAAAATCCGGTCAAGAAGCATCGGATATTCATCCGATGTAAAAATTGGTGCATAAAGCCGCTTACAAGCAAGCTTGACGCTGCTTCCTGCGCCAATTTTCCCGCCGTCTGAACTGTTACATAAATTGATGTCTGCAGCAACGTAATCGATTTCTGCACGTTGAAAATACCGGAAATATATGCTAGAATGAATTGCATTGATATAGAACAGGAGAATCGGAAATGGCAAATGTACCTAAAGACCCGGTCATGCTGCTCAGTTTCTTAAATACACAGCTTCGCGACTATTACCCCTCTCTGGAGGACTGCTGTCTGTCGCTGGGCCTTGATAAGGAAGAGATAACCAGTGGACTGGCCTCGATTGACTACTATTATAATGAAGAAAAAAACCAGTTTATTTAGATGGGTGAAAAGCAAACGAAAACGTATGCAAAAGGATGATGCGGGCTTTACCTTAATTGAGACGCTTGCGGTGCTCTCCATCATTGCGATTCTTGCAGCGAATCTCGTCCCCGAGCTGAATGCATTTATCGATGATGCAAAGAAAAAGTCGTATGTGGCGGAGACGTTTATGGTAAAGGCAGCCATGCAGTCGTATGTCATTGACCGGCTTGCTGAAGACGGAGTGATCGATGACTTCGTTATGTATAACGAGATATTTTACCCGGAGGTAGGGAGTAAAGAGAACGCTTTATACGATATGCTGAAAGGCAGTGTTACGAAAGGCGGACAGATCCGGGGCATCTTTTATGACCCGGCGACAGGTAAGATAAACGGTATGATCTACGATGTGAAGGATTATCAAATAGAGATTAAGAATGATTCCGAAGTGGAAGTCCGTGACAGAAAATGAAAAAGGGATAACAAAGATGAACAGATGGAAACACATAAGAGAAGACAGAAATGGATTTACGCTGGTAGAAGTGCTTGCAGTTCTGGTCATTATTGCAATCCTGGCAGCGGTTGCTATTCCGACCATGAGTGGGTTTATCAGTGATGCCAGAAAGAAGTCATATACTTCGCAGGCCCGGAATGTCTATGTTGCAGCACAGGCTGCGGCTCTGGAACAGGAAGGCACGAATAACGGAACAGCTGTGGCCTCGGTTGTCGAGTATACCAGAGGTGACGGTTCCAAATACATAGCCAGAGTGGAGGCGCTTCTGGGCAATGACGTGGAGAGCGGAAGCAGCTTTAAGATAACGCTGGATGGAAACAAAGTTGAGGAAATAGAGTATACCCCGGAAGATGGGAAGAAGATTACGATCACCGGCGGAAAGGGCGTTACCTATGAAGACTGAAGAGGAGCATATGGGCAGAAGTATTCCCAGGAGGGTCGTCGCAGCTGCGGTGGCCCTTTTTCTGGCGGGTATAACCTGGTATTACTGCGGTGGATTTGGCCTCCATGCAGTCATGATATGGCTGGTGTGTCTGATTTTAGCAGCGATCGCATATACGGATTTTAAAACTATGCGCATTCCGAACCGGATGACAGCTGCGCTTCTCATTCCTGCGTTCCTGTCTCTTGTGACGGAGCCGGGAATCACTCTTTTAAGCAGAGCGATGGGAGGGCTTGCTGTCAGCCTGCCCATGTATCTCATGACACTTGCCGTTCCGGAAAGCTTTGGCGGCGGTGATATCAAACTGATGGCTGTCTGCGGCCTTATACTTGGAGGACCGCGGATCATTGCTGCCGCCTTTCTCTCTGTGGTGTCTGGAGGTTGTTATGCAATCTGGCTGCTGGCGTCACATAAGGCCGGGCGCGGATCGCATTTTGCTTTTGGTCCATTTCTGGCGGCGGGTGTCGTGATTTCCCTTCTGTATGGAGACAAGCTGCTGGCCTGGTATCTGGGATTTTTAAGAGGATGAGAGAAAGGGTGATTTTGTGGCGGATTACGAATATACAGCGAAAAGTATAAACGGCAGGCGCACGAGAGGGAAGATTCAGGCTCAGGACTTTGATCAGGCGTGGACAAAGATCCGGGCCATGGGTCTGTATCCGGTGAAGGTCAAAGAAGAGCGCGGAAAAGTCAGAAGGCGTCCATTGGGCTATGGACTTCTGTCACGATTTATGGGTGAATTGACGGTCATGCTGAATTCCGGAATACCTTTGGCGCAGGCGCTGAACTTAATCAGTGTCAAGGAGTCGAGAAAGGATTTAAGGGAGATCTATGGAAAACTCTATCATATGATCCTGCACGGCGTGGATTTTTCTCAGGCGATGGAGATGCAGGATGGCGTATTTCCACCCATTCTCATCGGCATGGTGCGCGCCGGGGAAGCGGGAGGCGGCCTCGCAGAGGCGACAGGGAAAATGGCAGAGTACTTCGAACGGGAAGATGAGACGAGGAAAAAGATCGGGACCGCTATGGTCTATCCCGCCTTTCTCTTTCTGACCGTTACTGCGGTGGTGCTCCTGTTGTTTACCGCCGTCCTTCCCAGCTTTTTCGAGCTGTTCGAATCCATGGAGCAAATACCGGCTTCCACGCAGATTCTTATGGCAGTAAGCCGCGGGCTTCGGAATCATTTTACAGATATTGCCGCGGTCATTATTTCGGCTGCAGTGATCCTGGCCGGAGTATTTACCCGGCCTGGCGCAGTGGTATGGAAGGATAAAATGATGCTTCATATTCCGGGGACCGGGACACTTCTTAAGACGATTATGGCTGGCAGATTTGCAAGGACCTTCAGTTTCCTGTATGGCGGAGGCGTTCCATTTATTAATGCACTGGAACTGACTGCGGATGCGCTGGGCAGCCGCTATATGAAGAAACGGCTCTGTCAGGTAATGGAGGATATGAAAAACGGAATGCTTCTTTCCGACTCACTGTCCCAGATCAGAGAGTTCTGTCCCGAACTAATTCACAGCATTTACATAGGAGAGGAATCCGGTAATTTGGATTCCATGTTGAAACGCACCGCGGAATCCTTTGAAATAAGGTCAGAGACAGCGATAAAGCGGCTTTTGTCGCTTCTGGAGCCGACCATGATTATTATCATGGCAGTCATCATTGGTTATTTGATGCTGTCAGTGATGGTTCCCATTTACCAGTATTATCAGAGTATCGGTTAAGGCCTTAAACAGGAGGGCACATATGAGATTATCAGTCTATTTAGGGGAAAATGAGATAAAAACTGTGCTTGGAAGGTCAGGGAAAAAGATAGAGATTATGGATTGCCTCAGCATCCGTTTAAAGGAAGGCGCCTTAATCAACGACGTTGTGACAGAAGAGGAAGCTGTAAAGGAGGTACTGAACGGAATCAGGAAGCGGTATGGAAAATACCGCAGGCATGTGTATTTGACTATGGGCGGAAACCAGATTATCACGAAGGTGCTGAGAGCTCCGCGGATGCCTCACAGCCAGATGCTGGAACTGGTGAGGCGGGAGATTTCCGATCTGATTCTGCCCTCAGAGAAAGGCAGCTACGTCTATGATTACAGCATCATCAGGAGGAAAAACAGGGATAACAAAGGGTGTACCATCCTCTGTGTGGCGATGAAACGCAGTGTGATTCTTGAGTACCAGAGCCTGTTCTCCGAATGTGGGATGAAGCTGAAATCAATAGACGTCGCAGTTGATGGTTTGAATAATCTGGTTGATTTCCTGCCGTCTTTCCGGAATAAGACATTTATTATGGCAATTGCGGATGGACGGAATATGATGACATCGCTTTACATCGATGGTGTCTATACGTATACGAACCGTATGCGTCTGGTCGATGAGAGAGGAACTGAGGAGAGTACGGCAGAGATGGCAAAGGTGATCCGGTCCGTTATCCATTTCTGCAAGATGCAGAGAGACGAATTTGAACTGGATTCCGTCTGTCTCTGCGGGCTGGGGAAAGAAGAACTGGACAGCCTCATTCCCAGCATTGTGAAAAATGAGGATATCACCGTGACAGTGCCCGGCGCGGAAGCGCTGATTACAGCGAAAGACGGCATCAGCTATTCCATGGGCCAGTATATGTATGTCACCGGCAGTCTGCTGGGAGGCCGTAAGTCTCTGGATCTCATTGGAGCGGCGAAACAGAAGGAAAGGCGCAGGGAAGAGGAACGGTCCCGTTTTCTTTGGGCAGGTCTTTTACCTGCGGCAATTATCAGTATCTTTCTGGGGATTGCGGCGGATAACGAGATTGCTGTAAGAAACATGAGGGAAGAGATACATGTTCTTGAAGAACGTCTGTCTGAAAAAGGGAGAAAAGAGGCGCTGGCCGAAGAAAAACAGTTGAAAGAGAAACTGATGTCCCTGAGAACCCTGACGGCCGGGCAGGCTGCGGTAAAGAAAGAGGCGGTAAAGACTGCGAAGATGAACAGCGCTGTGCGGAAGTACATCCTTGACGCGGCGGGCGGAAGCCTGGAGCTCTCCGAACCGGAATACATGGATGGCTCGCTGATTTTTAACGGAAATTCACAGAACTATGAGGAAATATCAGCTTATGCACACAGACTGGAAGAGAGCGGACTGTTCTCAAAGGTAGAGTATTCCGGATTTACCAACGTCAATCCGGTGACAAAGAAAAAGGATGGCTGGTACTATTTTCAACTGGAGTGTGTATTAAAAATGCCGGAATAAGGAGGGAACCATGAGAAAACTGACGCAGAGAGAAAAGGTACTGGTTTATATTGCGGTAGTTCTTCTGCTTTTAACGGGAGTCTACTATCTGGTGAAAATTCCATCCGATATGAAACGGGTAAGGACAGAGGCGGAACTGAAAATTATACAGCTTCAGGAACGCGAGTCCGAGAACGATCTGACCGGGAAATCTGTCCTGGAGCAGGAGATTGGCAGAGAACAGGGCGTGATCGGTGAAAATACGGAGGACTATCTGCCGTACCGCACCAATTCCATGCTGATACCGGAACTTGCAGAGTATCTGACCTCCTTTGAAATTGTACCCGAGACCATTAAGGTTTTAGATGTTTCGGTTCTGGAAACAAAGGATGCGGCGGAAACAGGATATAACATCCATAAGGCGACTGTCCATGTAGAGGCATCAGGAGCAATGGAAGATTTATACCGGCTGCTGGACTGGGCATACGACAGAGACTGGATCTCTGTGACTTCATATTCCAGAAACAGCATAGAGGATAAGGCCGATGGAACGGAAGCGATGACGGATGGCAGCGTCAATGGTGAAACGCTGTCTATGACGGTGACTTGCTTGATGCTGGAGTTGAAAAGCAGTGAGGAGTTGAAAAGCAGTGAGGAAGTGAAAAACAGTGGTGAATACAGCGATATGAAAATCATCAATGAGCCCTGAAAGACAGTAAAATGAAATGAGGTGGTTAGATGGCAGGGCGCAAAAACGGGGAAGAGGGGTACGTACTCGGCTGGGTTATAGTTATGGTTATGATACTGATGATTCTGGTGACCGCGATTCTGTTTGCCACTTCAGCGTATTATCGGCAGAGTCTTAGGGAGTACAATGACAGGCAGGCGTATTTAACGGCACGTTCCATCGTACAGACTGCGGCTGCAGACTTTACAGGTAACGGTTCCGGAGAGCTGCGGGATGCCATTTTAGATGAAATTTCGGAATTTATGGGCGGCGGATCAGATGCGGAGCTGGGAGACGAACCGGATGAGGAGTTAGATGCGGAGTTGGGAGACGAACCGGATGAGGAGTCAGGCGCGGAACCGGAAGATGAACCAGATGGAGAATTCAGAGCAGAGCCTGGAAACGAATCAAATGGAGAATTTGGCACAGAACCAAAAGCAGAACTAAACGCGCAATCCAACACGGATTCAGCCAATAAGTCAGATTCCAAAATCAACAATATGATTCCCATCTCCGCCATCAAGTTCCAATTAGATGCCACCATGGGAAGCTGTACGATGACCGGATACTACATGCCGGAAGAGAACGGTCTTATGTTAACCGCTACTGCGAAGAAAGGCAGCAGCACCGAGATCATGACAGTTTATCTCCAGAACGATCCGGAATCGGAGGAAGAGCCATGGATCGTCCTCGGGTATGAACGGGGAGAACCACAGCTTATAAATTAACGGGATGGCATAAGCGGAGTAACCGCGAATGGGAGGCAATTCGTGAAATCAAATGATGGCTTTACTCTGATCGAGTCTCTGGCGGCATGGACAATTCTATTGATTGCGGTCACGATATTCTTGAAATGCCTGGGAATGGCACATTCTTCCCTGGGCAAAGGAACCGTGATGAGAAAACAGTATATGACCGCACTGGAATGTGTGGAACTGGAAAAGGAACCGCTCAGAACGAAAGAGACAAAACTCAGATTCAAAATAAACAATAATACAATTTCCATGGATGCAGTGATTATGGAATATGGGATGTCATGGACCGGTGAGGGAGAGACCTCGCCTGTCACACTGAAGGTGATAGGGCCGGTGCCGAAATCCAGGGAGTGAGGTGCAGCTTGAGTGAAAAATGGAATAGCTGTCTGCGCGGCGACCGGGGAATGACGCTGACGGAATTGATCGCGTCCCTGGCAATCGCATTCATTCTCATGAGCTTCCTGATCCGGATGTATACCTACACGGGAAACATGTTTGAAACGAGCGCTTCCGCCGACGACTTAAGGAGAACGACTCAGGTGATTGTCGATTATCTGGAGGACCGGATTTCCTGTGCGGAGAGTCTGGTTATCAGCAGAGAAGAATTGCCCGGTGATGAATACGGCCATGAAATCCTGTTTTCAAGGGATGGCCGGATCTACTGCGACGGAGAAGCGATATGCAAAGAGGAATTTTATCGTAAGAGAAAGGTCTTCTGCGAGATTCTGCCTGCATCGTCAGAGGAAAATGCACCGGTTTTAAAGTACCGGATTACGTGGAAGAATCAAAGGAATACGGCTTTATATTCCGCAGACTCTGTGGTAAAATTAGTTAATTTAGAGCTGTACGGCAAAGATATAATCCGCCGTGATCTGGAAGACAGCGCCGGCACGGCCGGAAATACCCTCTATATTTACTACACAGATCCGGAATATTCCAGCAGGCAATGAGTCTGCGTCATGGGAATTGATTGAAAATACAGTTTGAGGTTGGAGAAATGAAGGGAATACACATTGGAGAAGTGCTGGTAGAACAGGGCGCCATCACGAAGGAACAACTGAATGAAGGTCTGAAGCAATTGAAAGCGGAGACAAATGACCGGCGTCTGGCCGAAGTTTTGACGGATCTTGGGTATGTAACGGACCGGGAGCTTATGGAAGTGCTGGGACGCAGTATGGGACTCGAAGTCATTGATCTGGAATTCTTTCATATCGATGAGCGTGCGGTGGAGAAAATTCCGAAACAGCTGGCCTTAAAATATAATATTATGGCAGTTTCCATGGAAGGAAGCTGTTTAACCGTGGCGACGGCGGATCCTCTGGATTTATATGCGCTGGAGGATATCCGTCTGGTGACCAATATGAGAATCCTGCTGATTCTGGCGGAACGAATGCAGATCCGCCATGCGATCGAGCTGAATTACTCGGGTATTGACGCCAGAGCAGCGGCGAGACTGGCCAGCGAACACGCCGTATTTTCCAGAACCTTTGCGGAAAACCTGATGGTAAGCTCCGAAGAGGATCAGGCGCCGATCGTCCGTCTGTTAAACAGCCTGCTTTTGAAGGGCTACAATACAAACGCCAGTGATATTCATATCGAGCCCTACGAAAATGAGACGGTTGTCCGCATGAGGCGCGACGGAATGCTGATTCCATACATGACGCTTTCTCCTGCTATTCATCAGGGCATTGTGGCGCGCACCAAGATTCTGGCGAAGATGGATATTGCCGAGAAAAGGAAATCGCAGGACGGTCACTTCAAGATCACACTGGATGGCAGGGAGATGAACGTGAGAGTCTCCTTCGTACCTACCATTTACGGCGAAAAGGGTGTGCTTCGGTTTCTGACGACGAATACGCCGATTGACCGCAGCGCCGCGTTTGGCATGTCCGGCGACAACTACCGGAAGATGAAACAGCTTCTGCGTATCCCGCACGGGATCATTTACTTTACCGGACCTACCGGAAGCGGGAAGACAACAACATTATATTCAGTTCTTCAGTATTTAAGCAGCCGCCTTGTGAATATTGTTACAATAGAGGATCCGGTGGAACGCAATCTGCCGAAGATCAATCAGATACAGGTGGGTGACAGAGCGGGGCTGAACTTCCAGACAGGACTGCGCTCCATTCTTCGTCAGGATCCCGATATCATCATGATTGGAGAGACAAGGGACCCGGAGACTGCCAAGATTTCAGCACGCGCCGCTATCACAGGTCATCTGGTATTTTCCACACTTCATACCAATGACGCCGCATCATCGGTTACGAGGCTGATGGATATGGGAATTCCCGCTTATCTGGCCGCGGCCTCCATAGCCGGGATCGTATCCCAGAGACTTATGAGAAAGGTTTGCCCCTACTGTCAGGAAGAGTATGAGGCGCGTCCCGAAGAACTGAAGATTCTGTACGGAAAGCCTGCGGTTCCTGGTGAACACGTGCGTCTGCGCCGGGGAAAGGGCTGTTATCTCTGCAATGAGACAGGATACAAGGGCCGCATTGCCATCCATGAGATTTTGAGCGTGGATGCGGAGATGAAGCGCATGATCTCAGAGGGCAGAAAAGAAGACGAGTTGAAAGCGTACGCAATTCGCAGCCATGGGATGACGACTCTGAAAGAAGAGGCAGTGAAAATGGTTCTGGCTGGAATTACGACATTTGAGGAGATGGAACGTCTGATCTATACGATTGATATGGATTATTTCGGGGAAGACTGAGGAAGAGTAAGGCAGGAGCACTCTCGGAAGGGGAAAAAGGAGGACTTCATATGGAGACAGCATGGATGGCGGTCACAGCCGTCTGGTCGTGGATCATGGAGCATTTAATTTACATCAATCTGATTTTTTCAATCATAATCGTATTTTTCCAAAGGCGTGATCCGAAATCCGTCTGGACCTGGCTGATGGTCCTGTATTTCATACCGGTTTTTGGCTTCGTGTTTTACCTCCTTCTGGGGCAGGACATGGGGAAAAGCAAGATGTTCCGCGTCAAGGAAGTGGAGGACCGCGTCTATTTTACTGTGCGGGGCCAGGAGGAGTTTCTAAAGACGCACGATACCAGCCTGGAGTCCCATCTGTCCCGTGACTATGAGGATCTGGTGCTGTACAATTTAGAGACCTCAGGAGCGGTTTTGACCATCGACAATACTGTCCGTATTTTTACGGACGGCGAGGCAAAATATACGGATCTGCGCAATGAACTGAGAAAAGCCGACCGTTTTATCCACCTTCAGTACTATATCATCAAGGACGACGAGCTGTTCGATTCCATCAGCCCCATTCTGGCCGAACGGGCCAAAGCCGGAGTGGAGGTCCGTATTCTCTGTGACGGTATGGGCGGCCGTTTTATGCCGAAGAAGAAATGGGAGGAACTGAAGCAGTGCGGTGTGAAGGTTGGGATTTTCTTTCCGCCCATTCTGGGAAGGCTCCAGCTTCGAATGAATTACCGCAATCACCGGAAAATCGTGGTTATTGACAACAAGGTCGGCTACGTGGGCGGATTTAACATCGGGCGCGAGTACATTTCCAGAGACCCCAAGTTCGGCTATTGGAGAGATACTCATTTAAAGCTGACGGGAGGTTCTGTGCTGAGTCTTCAGATTCGTTTTGCGCTGGACTGGAATTACGCGGCAGGAGAAAACTTGTTTAAGGATATGAGGTATTTTGAGACCGGTGCCGATTTATTCCGTCTGGATCAGGTGGATCCAGGTATTCATCCGCTGGGAATTCAGATCATTGCAAGCGGTCCGGACGCTGTCAGCAGGCAGATCCGGGACAATTATATCCGGTTGTTCGCAAAGGCACGCGACCATATCTATATTCAGACGCCGTATTTTGTTCCGGATGACGCCGTCTTATCCGCACTTTCTATGGCCGCCAGGTCCGGAGTGGATGTCCGCCTGATGATTCCATGCAAGCCGGACCATCCGTTTGTATATTGGGCGACCTACTCCTATGTGGGTGATCTTCTGTCAGCGGGAGCAAGGTGCTATACGTATGAGAACGGCTTCCTCCATGCTAAGGGCGTGATGACAGACGGGCGCGTCTGCTCCTATGGCACGGCAAACATGGACATCAGAAGCTTTGAACTGAATTTTGAGGTCAATGCCGTCATTTACGATGAGGAGACCACGAAAGAACTGGAAAATATCTTTATAGAGGATTTAAAGCTTTGCAAAGAGATAACCAGAGAGGGCTATGCGTCGAGAGACTTGTGGATCCGGGTGAAAGAGCAGTGCAGTAGACTGTTGTCGCCGCTTCTGTAGAACGAAAATAGCTGAGATATGGAATAGCAGATGATAAACTATAATCTTATCATTACTTCTGGCAGTTCATTCACTAATTCTTTTGACAGATCTTTCTTTATCTCATAATCAATCCGGTCATAGAATTTGTGGCCGGATTCTTTACTGAGTATGAATAAGATTTTATTGCTTTCACTTGATACCATTTTGAGTGATTTTTCCTGACAGGTTTTTGGAATTAAAAATCTTACGACGGTATTTTTGGGAAAATCATATCCAATAATACCGATATTATTTCCAATCGCCATTGTAAGATGAAATTGTTCAGGTCCAAGGGTTGTATATCCAAGTCTTACAGATTTTGCCATTTTAACAAAATCAAAAACCTGATCAAAGGTATGTTCTTTCTTGTAAAAAGTGGATAATCCATATAAGAGGTTAATATCTTTTGAAACATCCTGATGATTTTTACATTTTTCATACGTTAAAAGGGCATTTTCTGATGCTTATTCACAACCCAGCAAATGCCAGTAATTATAATAATTGAAAGTTATTTCACAAAAATCAGGACTATTCTTTTTCCCGGTTGAAAAAGCAATCAAATAATCTTTGCCGCATTTTTCATCAAATGTTTCGATATGCTTTTGTAATATAGCTAATATTTCTTTTGATATCATTTTTATCTTCCGTAAAAAGCAAAGAGTCATGGAATGTTCCATAACTCTTTGTCAGTAATAATTCTGGTTTGTTATGTTGCTTTACCAACATATAGGCATTCCACCTACCCGGCATTTAGGACAGTTAAGCTTCCTTCATTTACTGATGTCAGTGTAAAGTTTTTGTCGATGCCAGAAACACCGCTGTACGCTCCTTATACAGGTGTCCACACAAATAAGTATGGAAAGGATTCGCATCCTTTGGCAATTACATCGTATCATATTTTGAGTTGTTATGCAAGAATATTTTATTTAACAAAGCATCCAACTTTTTTAAAATATACCTTGTTTTATATAGTATGCGTTTTTTGAAATTCCGTTCATAAAATTACCGCTTTGGGTACATACTGGTACTTATGAAGACGACAACACTAAACACAACAACATTCAAAAAATTTACAATCAGCAGCACGGCGCTGCAGCTGAAACAGCTCCCGGTCAATTTTTGCAAATGCGGAATCACAGGCTGGTGCCTGGAGGTCCTTTTTACGTCAGCGGAATCGATCATGAGGCACGACTGGAGGCTGATGGGGAGGACGTCCCTTTTGATGTTCCCTATCTACGGATGCGGAGCGCTTTTGGGCCCGATCGGCAAATGGATCGACGACTGGCTTAATCCTGGGAAATCACTGAGCGTTAAAAAGTCGGATCTTGCAGTCCGCCACGGTATGCTTTACATGGTCCTGATTTTTGTGGCGGAATACATCTCAGGAGCGTGGCTTCGGTCGCGGGGAATGTGTCCCTGGGACTACACGGGACGGAGTACGAATATCGACGGCCTCATACGGCTCGATTTTGCTCCGCTGTGGTTCGCCACTGGGCTTTTATTTGAGCAAATTACGAAAAAGAAAGGCGGGTAACTCTTGTAATTACACTCTTCATTTTATATAATAGTAAAAATGGAGGGGAAGACCAATGATACGTTTTATATTTGTAGCAGCAACAGTCATTTTGTTTTTAATTTTAAGTATTCCGCTGATGCTGGTGGAATTTCTGATTGGTAAGAAAAACCGCCGCCTGCGGGATGTGCAGAGTCTGGCCGTGATCCAGTGTGTATTTCGGCTGATCCTCTGGATGGCGGGAGTGAAGATCACGGTAAAGGGAAGAGAGAATGTTCCGACCGACCAGGCGGTACTTTACGTGGGGAACCACCGCAGCTATTTCGATATCCTGGTGGGATATGTGACGGTTCCGTCCCTGACCGGTTTTGTGGCCAAGAAGGAGATGGAGAAGATTCCGCTTCTTTCATCCTGGATGAAGCTGGTCAACTGCCTCTTTCTCGACCGCGTGAATTTAAAGGAAGGTTTAAAGACCATCCTTGCAGGAATCGAACAGGTGAAACGCGGCGTCTCCGTATGGATTTTCCCGGAGGGAACGAGAAATAAAAACGACGACCCGCTGGATATGCTGACATTCAAAGAGGGAAGCTTAAAGATTGCAGAAAAGAGCGGCTGTTATGTGGTGCCAGTGGCCCTGACAGGGACCGCAGAAGTCTTTGAACAGCATTTTCCGAAGATCAAACCGTCCCATGTGACCATCACCTTTGGAGAGCCGTTCCACACAAAGGAACTTCCTCCGGAAGTGAAGAAGTTCCCGGGGGCTTACACGGAAGAACAGATAAAGGCCATGCTTAGGCTTCAGCTGGCAGAAGGACAGAATTTATGAGTACATTCGACTTACAGGAAATCAGAAAACAACTGGATCAGGTCGACAGGGAGATCGTGACCCTGTTCGGGGAACGCATGCGTCTGTGCGGCGACGTGGCGGAATATAAGATTGAAAACGGCAAACCGGTCTATGACGGAGAGCGGGAGAGACAGAAGCTGGACTCCGTGAAGGCCATGACAGATGACAGCTTCCAGAAACAGGCCGTGGAGGAACTGTTCAGCCAGATGATGACGATCAGCCGCCGGTATCAGTATAAGCTGATGGCGGAACACGGACTGACAGCCAGGATGGATTTCAAGGCTGTGAAGGAGCTTCCCCTGAAGGGAAGCCGCGTGGTGTACCAGGGAGTGGAAGGTGCATACAGCCATGAAGCCACACTGCAGTATTTTGGCAGTGATGTGGACGCTTATCACGTGCAGTTCTGGGAAGACGCCATGAAGGAGGTCGAGGCCGGCCGGGCCGATTACGCGGTCCTGCCCATTGAGAATTCCTCGGCGGGGGCGGTCAGCGATAATTACGACCTGCTGATCAAATACCATAATTACATTGTGGCGGAGAATTTTATCCCGGTCAACCATGCGCTTTTGGGACTTCCGGAGGCGGAGCTTTCGGATATTACCACCGTATTTTCCCATCCCCAGGCGCTGATGCAGTCCTCCCGATACTTAAACTCCCATCGGGACTGGGCGCAGTACAGTGTGGAGAACACTGCTGCGTCTGCAAAGAAAGTTTTAAATGACGGGAAGAAGAATCAGGCGGCGGTGGCCAGCGAGACAGCCGGAAAGCTGTACGGTTTAAAGGTGCTGGAGCCATCCATCAATCATAACAAAAATAATACGACCCGGTTCATCATCCTGTCCAGGGATCCCATATACCGGGAGGAGGCGTCGAAGGTGAGCATCAGCTTCGAACTCCCCCACACGAGCGGTTCCCTGTACAATATGCTGAGCAATTTTATCTATAATCATGTGAACATGCGCATGATTGAATCCAGGCCCATTGCCGGAAGAAACTGGGAATACCGGTTCTTCGTCGATATCGAGGGAAACCTGGGCGATGCGCAGATTCAGAATGCGTTAAAGGGAATAGAAGAAGAAGCGTCTAACATGAGAATTTTAGGCAATTATTAAGGGACGAAGAACGGTCAGGCGGCTGTAGGCTGCCTGGCCATTTCGAAAAAATAGGGAGGAACTTATGAAATCGCAGGAACTCATTATCTACCGAAATCTGCAGCACCGGGAACTGTTTGATCACGTTTCCACACTTCTGGCCGTCGGGCCGGACGACAAGCCGGGAACAATGCCGGATTCCTATGCCTGTGCCAGCCAATTGATCGACATGGCGGTGACTTACGGCTTTGAGGGGAATCTCTGGCATTGTTTTTTAGCATTCTGCCTTGCAAACAACGAAAATGTATACAGTACTTCATGTGAAATTGTGGGCCATATCGAAGGCTCTCTGAATGAACTGGCCGCCCATGATTTCAACGTGATCAAGGAGCTGTTTGATTACGATATCCGTACACTGGATGGCGGGGCTGGTATGGCGGACGGCGGTGTCTGGTCCGCACTATCAGACTACCACGCGGCCAACGGCAACAGCCGCGTGTTCAACAAGAGAATCCGGGACCAGATCGTGGCGCTGGCGGTGGAGCTGGAGCAGTCTGAGGATGTAGCCGCTTTCGGAAAAGCTGTGACGGAGTTTTACCGCCGGTTCGGCGTCGGCAAGTTCGGGCTTAACAAGGCGTTTCGAATCGAGGAGATCGATCACGAGGTCCATATTAATCCCATCACCAACGTGGAGCACATTTATCTGGACGATATCATCGGCTACGAGCTTCAGAAGAAGAAGCTGATCGAGAATACGGAGGCATTTATCCAGGGAAGAGCGGCCAACAATGTGCTTCTGTTCGGCGACAGCGGAACGGGGAAATCCTCCAGCATCAAGGCTATTTTAAATGAGTACTACGAGCAGGGGCTGCGCATCATCGAGGTATACAAGCACCAGTTCAAGAGCCTGTCCGAGGTACAGGAGCAGGTGAAGGACAGGAACTACAAGTTCATCATCTATATGGATGATTTGTCCTTTGAGGATTCTGAGCTGGAATACAAGTATTTAAAGGCCATCATCGAAGGCGGTCTCGGAAAGAAGCCGGGGAATGTACTGATTTACGCGACCTCCAACCGGCGCCATCTGATCCGTGAGAAGTTCAGCGATAAGAGAGAGCTGGATGATGAATTACATAATAACGACACCGTACAGGAGAAGCTGTCACTGGTAGCCAGATTTGGCGTGACCATATACTTCGGCTCTCCGGATAAGAAGCAGTTTCAGAACATTGTAAGGGAGCTGGCGGAGCGGTATCATGTAAATATGCCTTTGGAGGAGCTCTACGCGGAGGCCAACAAGTGGGAGTTAAGCCACGGAGGACTGTCCGGAAGGACGGCCAGCCAGTTCATCACACACCTGATGGGCACCCGGGAAGATTTTACGTAAATTTGACACATGTCCTGACAAAAGGAGAGTATAATGGAAAGGATGTTGCCCGTACCGGGCGGTAAGGAGGACAAGTATGGCAATTAAACTATTCGCAGCCATCGACGTGGGTTCATTTGAACTGGAACTCGGTATCTATGAGGTTTCGCCCAAATACGGAATCCGCCGGGTAGACCATGTGCGCCACGTCATCGCCCTTGGAAAAGATACCTATAATAATGGAAAGATCAGCTATGAACTGGTGGAGGAGATGTGCGGCGTCTTACAGCAGTTTGCGGAGATTATGGAGGCCTACAAGATTTCAGAGTACCGCGCCTATGCCACCAGCGCCATGCGCGAGGCCCGCAACAACCAGATCGTGCTGGATCAGATCCGGGTTCGTACAGGGATTGAAGTACAGATCATCAGCAACTCGGAACAGCGGTTTATCAGCTATAAGGCCATTGCCTCCAAGGACGCAGAATTTAACAAGACAATTCAGAAAGGCACAGCCATTGTGGACGTGGGCTTCGGCAGTATGCAGATATCCCTGTTCGATAAGGATGCGCTGATCTCCACCCAGAACCTTCTCCTGGGAGTCCTAAGGATACGGGAGATGATGTCCAATATCCAGGCCGACATCCGGATGGAGAATACTCTCATCGAGGAACTGGTGGATAATGAGCTTGTGACTTTTAAAAAGATGTATTTAAAGGACCGTGAGATCAAGAATTTAATCGGCATCGGGGAATGTATCCTCTATTTATCCAGAGGAAGCGGAACGGGGAAACCTGTGGACCGGGTGACTGCGGAAGACTTCAAGGCATTCTATGAGAAGCTGGTGGATATGCCTCTCTACCAGATCGAAGAACGTTTCGGGGTGAACAGCGAGTACGCGGCCCTCTTAATGCCGGCGGCCATCATTTACTGGAGAGTCTTAGAGCTGACGGGGGCCGAGATGTTCTGGATACCCGGAATCCGTCTCTGTGACGGCATAGCCGCGGAATACGCAGAGGAGACCAGGGCGGTAAAATTCACCCACGATTTCACCGAGGATATCCTTGCGGCGTCCCGTAATATGGCGAAGCGCTACAAATGTCACGCTTCCCACACGGCGGACATGGAGAAACACGTTCTCGATATATTTGACAGCATGAAGCGGTACCACGGCATGGGAAAGAGAGAGCGTCTCCTGCTGCAGATCTCCGCCATCATCCACTCCTGCGGCAAATTCATAGGAATGAAGTACACGGGAGAGTCGGGATATAATATCATTATGTCGACGGAGATCATCGGTTTATCCCATATGGAGCGTGAGATCATCGCCAATGTGGTGCGCTATAACAGCATTGATTTCGATTACAATGAGGTCACATTTAATGAAGACCTGTTTCGTGATACAAAGGGTGAGCTGACCCATAACGACGTGACCATACTGATCGCCAAGCTGACGGCGATTCTGCGGCTGGCCAATGCCATGGACCGGAGCCATAAGCAGAAGCTTCACGATTGCCGTTTAAGTGTTAAGGAAGGCCAGCTGCTGGTGACCACGACCTATGGAGGGGATATTACCCTGGAGGCGGTGGCGTTTGCCCAGAAAGCGGATTTCTTCGAGGAAATTTTCGGAATCCGGCCTGTATTAAAACAGAAGAGGAGGTTGTCCTGATGGCAGATATTGATGAAAGATTCTACAATCCTGATAATTATGTAAACCGTGAACTGAGTTGGCTGGAATTTAACTACCGCGTGCTGAGTGAGGCCAGAGATAAGAACCTGCCTCTGTTTGAAAGGCTGAAATTCTTAAGCATTACCTCGTCAAACCTGGACGAATTTTTCATGGTCCGTGTCGCCTCCTTAAAGGACATGGTCCACGCAAAATATACGAAGCCGGATATCGCCGGTTTAAAGCCCTCCGAGCAGTTGGAGAAAATCGGCGTAAAGACGCACGAGATGGTAGCCATGCAGTATTCCACCTACAACCGTTCAATTCTCCCTGCATTAAAGCAGAATGGCCTGTGTGTGGTCACGACCCATGCGGATTTGAACGCAGAACAGGGCGCCTACGTGGATGAGTATTTCCGGGAAAATGTATATCCCGTCCTGACCCCGATGGCTGTGGATTCGTCCCGCCCGTTTCCGTTAATCCGGAACAAGACGTTAAACATCGCGGCGCTTCTTCAGAAGAAGAGCGGAGAAGAGGACTTAGAGTTCGCCATGGTTCAGGTACCCAGCGTATTGCCGAGAATCGTGGAGATCCCATCCGACAGGAAATCCGGCCGTTCCGTGATCCTTCTGGAGGAGATCATCGAACGCAACATCGGTTCCATGTTCTTAAACTATAATGTGGTAGCCTACAGTCCCTTCCGTATCATGAGGAACGCGGATTTGACCATCGACGAGGAAGAGGCGGTCGACTTACTGGAGGAGATCCAGAAGCAGTTAAAGAAGCGCCAGTGGGGCGAGGCCATCCGTCTGGAAATCGACGAGAAGATGGACAAAAGCCTGCTGAAGATATTAAAGAGAGAGCTTTCCATCAGCTCGGGCGACATCTATGAGATCGGAGGGCCGCTCGATCTGACGTTCCTGATGAAGATGTACGGACTCGAGGGCTTCGAGCATTTAAAGGCTCCGAAGTACGTTCCGCAGCGGGTTCCGGCGCTGATGAACGAGGATGACATATTTACGAATATCCGAAAGGGCGACATTCTGCTGCACCATCCATACGAGACCTTCGGTCCGGTGGTAAACTTCGTAAAGAGCGCGGCTAAGGATCCGGATGTGCTGGCTATCAAGCAGACCCTCTACCGCGTCAGCGGCAATTCTCCGATTATCGCGGCCCTCGCTGAAGCGGCCGACAACGGGAAACAGGTCTCAGTTCTGGTGGAGCTAAAGGCCCGTTTCGATGAGGAGAATAACATCAACTGGGCAAAGAAGCTGGAGAAAGCGGGCTGTCACGTTATATACGGCCTGGTAGGCTTAAAGACCCACAGCAAGATCACCCTGGTGGTGCGCCGGGAGGAAGACGGAATCCGCCGCTATGTGCATCTGGGAACCGGCAACTACAACGATTCCACAGCAAAGCTCTATACGGACCTTGGGCTCATGACGTGCAACCCGCAGATCGGCGAGGACGCCACGGCTGTGTTTAACATGCTGTCCGGTTACTCCGAGCCGCTGCACTGGAATAAACTGGTGGTAGCGCCAATCTGGCTGAGAAACCGGTTCTTAAAGATGATTCGCCGTGAAACGCAGAACGCCTTAAAGAAGAAACCGGCGCATATCATGGCAAAGATGAACTCTCTCTGCGACAAGGAGATTGCGGCCGCGCTATACGAGGCTTCCTGCGCCGGCGTAAAGATCGAGATGGTGATCCGCGGAATCTGTTGCTTAAAGGCCGGTATTCCTAATTTGAGCGAGAACATCGAGGTACACTCCATTGTCGGTAATTTCCTGGAACACGCCCGTGTCTTCTATTTTGAAAATGACGGAAGTCCGGAGATCTATATGGGCAGCGCCGACTGGATGCCGAGAAATCTGGATAAGCGTGTGGAGATTATGTTCCCTGTGGAGGAGGAATCCTTAAAGGAACAGGTCATGCATGTCTTAAAGGTTCAGCTGGAGGACAATGTGAAGGCTCATATACTGAAACCGGATGGAACGTATGAGAAGCCGGATAAACGCGGCAAGGTGCTGGTGTGCAGCCAGGATCAGTTCTGCGAGGAAGCAGTAAAAAACGTGGAAGCAGAGCTGGGGAAAATGGACCCGGTGAGTAACCGGGTGTTTGTGCCGGTAATTAGTCAGAATTAGGGCTGGACGGGGGGACGCGGACTTTGCGCAGGCAGTTGGGGAAAAGAGAGGGTGGCCGGCAGTTCGCCAATTCCAAACTGCCGGCCGCCCTCTCTTTTCCGGCCAGGCTGTGAAAGGTCCGCTGGCACCGTCTGCGCTGGGGCAAATGCGGAGGCGGTGGGAAGTAAAGGATAGGGTCAGTGGGATATAGAAGATTAGATAAAATATTTTATATAAAGCAGCACGTGGAAAATGGGAGGCTGGGGCATGAGTAAGGAAGAACAGGTTTTTGGCGGGTTCTGGGATTTGTTTAATAAGAGGATTTTTCTGGATGAGTATAAGATGAAAAGACTGCTGAAGGGGTATAAGCCTTCGGAAGTGCACTGCATCGAATATATTGGGAAAAATACGGACTCTAATGTGACAAAGCTTGCTGAGGCTTTCTATATGACCAGAAGTGCTATCAGCAAAATTACAAAGAAACTTATGGAAAAGGGAGTCGTTGAGAGCTACCAGAAACCGGAGAACCGGAAGGAAATCTACTTTAGACTTACAAAACAGGGCGAACAGGTCTTTGAGATCCATGAGGAACTGCATCAGGAGTTCGAGGATCGGGATAAAGAGGTGTTCGATCAGGTGACTGAGGAACAACTCGATGGGATGCTCCGGTTCGTGGAAGCATATAAGCGCCACCTGGATCATGAGATTAAAAAGCTTGGGGTGGATGCCGACAGCGTCGGGCATGACCGGTTATAGAGGGCGTTAATAAAAACTAAGAAAAACTGTATCCAGGGTGACAGCGGATATCATATGTTCTGGCGTTTGAATGTACATAATAATGGTATATTCCTTGGATTCCGTTGCAGATCCTGGGAGCAAACGGTTCTGGTTTCATAATTACAAATATAACTATTTTCAAAATGCCTTTTTCGTCAGAAATAAACCTGCCCTGAGACAATCATGCAGGATAGGAGTACGCCCCGAATTTATATAATTCAGGGCGTATGGCTGATACTGGTTCTTTTAATAGTAAAGGATATAAATTCATGAAGAGAAAAATAAAATTATTAATTGTGCTTTTTACTCTAATATTATATCTTATGCCAGCACTATACTTTGATTTCATAGCATTTAATAATGCTGAATATCCCCAAATGTATTTATACAAAAATATAGAATGGTATCCGTCCCTGACACACCGTGATAAAGGTGCTGAGTATATTGAAGGACAGTATACCTATTATGGCTGGTGCTATAAAATAGAAATGAAAGTTTTTAAAAACAGTCAAACTCAACAGGTCTATAATTACTTCTCCGGGCATGGAACAGCAGTAAATTTCCTTATTTTTGGAAAAACTATTACAAGAAATTTTTATAATGGGGTTTCCATTAGATATTATGATATGCCGGAAACGCAATAATTTTGTATATGCCATCTCGGTTTATTTATTTGTACGCTATTTTTATGGTTAAATCGTCTTCTTATAATCCCTCCCCATACTAAAGTGAAATAAGCTTATTATATTGTAGCGCTATACTATTTATCCGACGAATAAAGCAAATGTACGAAAAACGATTAGTCAGATATACATACCATATAATTAAAACTGAGAAGAGCCTTCAATGAGAAGGGCCTTCTTTTTTTTGAACATTGGGCGGTGATCGAGAAATTTCCCTTTTTAAATATTGTTGACAAGGAAACAAAAAGGAGATAGAATAAATGTGTCTATGGAAACAATAAAAATAAAGGAGTTGTAATAGATGAAAAGTGACAGAGGTTTTTCTAAAGATTTTCTGCTCGTGGTTATCGGCCAGATTATATCGTTGTTTGGCAATCAGATTTTGAGGTATGCGCTTCCGCTTTATCTGCTGAATCAGACCAGGTCTTCGGCTTTGTTTGGGACGATTTCGGCGTGCGCATTTATCCCTATGATCGTACTGTTCCCTGTGGGAGGAATTATTGCGGACCGGGTGAATAAGAGGAATATTATGGTGATGCTGGACTTTGCCACGGCGGCGTTAATCGTCCTTTTTTATGTGATGGCGGGAACGGTTGATATTGTGCCGCTCATGGCGGTTACCATGATGGTTCTGTATGGGATACAGGGGGCATATCAGCCGGCGGTGAAGGCGAGTGTGCCGATTCTGGTGGATACGGGCCATCTGATGCAGGCGAATTCTCTGATTGATGTGATCAGTTCCCTGGCCAATATGGCTGGGCCTGTAATTGGCGGCATTCTGTTCTCGGTTGTAGGGCTGGTGCCGATTCTGTACGTAAGCACGGGCTGCTTCCTGCTTTCTGCAATTATGGAGAGTTTTATTCATATTCCATTTGAGAAAAAGCAGGCAGGCGGCAATATTTTTGTTACGGGATTCGGCGATTTGAAGGACAGCTTTCAGTTTATGTTTCAGAGACAGCCTGTACTGTGGAAGGTTTCGTTCGTGTACTCGTTTCAGAACCTGTTCCTGTCTTCTCTGGGGTTGATTGGAGTCCCGGTTATCATTACACAGCATCTGGGATTTTCCATAAATACCGCCAACCGCCTGTATGGATACGCGCAGGGCGTGATTGCGGCAGGCAGTATCGCGGGCGGGCTGCTTGCAGGGATTCTGTCTAAGAAGCTTAAGCCGAAGGCAATACCGGTACTGATAACAGGGGCTGCCGTGTCCATGCTGTTGGGGGGAATTGCCCTGCAGTTTTTAAGGACACCGATAAAGGCGTGGCTGCTTCTGATCATTGGCTGCGGCCTGATGCTGATGCTGTCGTCGCTGTTTCAGATACAGATTATGTCATATGTGCAGATTCTGACGCCAAATGACATGATCGGCAAAGTAATATCCTGCGTGATCTGTGTCTGTATGTGCGCAAATCCCGTAGGCGGATTTATCTACGGAATCGTATTCGAGAAGATCGGAGACCGCGTATATCTTCCGTTTTATGCAGCGGCGTTGATTGTGACGGGAATTGGTGTGCTGACACGCGGGATTTTCAGGGAAGTGGACCGGAAAATGGCGTAGGGAAGGCGGCCATCTGCGCATGAATGTAGAGAAATATTAGGAAAAAAGTAAAGATATTGCGAGGGTAAAATGATAGAATGAGTTTATAACGAAGAAATCAAAAGAGGAAAGGCGGTGGGAGGTCTATGACAGGGATTTATGCTCTCGTACATATGGCGGTGGACTTATCCTGCGCCTTTCTGGTTTACACATATGTGCTGGGAGGAGAGCAGTGGTACTTATGGCTGCTTCTTTATAATTTCTGCGCGTTTGCCCTGCAGATGCCGATCGGGGCAGCGGCCGACCGGCTGGACCGCAACAGCTGTGTGGCTGTGGGAGGCTGTGCCAGTGTTCTGGCCGGGCTGCTGCTTGGAATCGCGGGATTTCCGGCCGGAGCTGCCGTTGTGGCCGGAATTGGCAACGCCTGCTTTCATGTGGGAGGCGGGATCGATGTTCTGAACCACAGCGAGAGAAGAGCCGCGCCGCTGGGAATCTTTGTGGCTCCCGGCGCGCTGGGGATATTTCTGGGAACCATGTTCGGCCGGGCCGGAACGGAGGCGGCTGTGTGGATCGGCGGTCTTTTGATTCTCTCGGCGGTGGTGATCCGCGCGGCGGCGGGAAGAGAGAAGCTGTGGCTTTCATCCGGCAATGCGCCGTTTTCCTTCTCTGTGCCGTCAAGCTCTGTGCCTTCAGGCAGGACACTGATGGCGGCTGCCTGTTTCCTGGCGGCAGTGATTCTGCGGTCCTACTCCGGTATGATACAGAATTTCCCATGGAAAGAGACACTGGCGGGAAGCGGTTTCATTCTGGCTGGCGCTGTTGTGCTTGGAAAGATGGCAGGAGGCGTTTTAGCCGATAAGTGGGGCATTCAGAGAACTGCCTTCCGTTCCATGTGCGCGGCTGCGGTGGGATTTCTCTGCCTGGTTTATCCGGCTGCGGGGATTCTGGCAGTATTTTTCTGGAATATGTCCATGCCGCTGACCCTGTGGGCTGTTTCGAAGGTATTTCCGGGGGCGAAGGGCTTTGGCTTCGGTCTGCTGACATTCGGCCTTTTTGTGGGATTTTGCCCGGCCTGGCTCGGCGGAAGCAGCGTCGGAGGCCCGGTACAGTCCGGCATCCGGTTTATGGCGGGAAATGCCTCCTCTCCGGTCGGTATGGCTCTCATGGCGGTGGTGTCCCTGCTGCTTCTGGGCTGGGGACTTAAGCAGGTGGCGGAATGATGGGGCTGTGGATCGTTCCCGTTCTGCTGGTGTCGCTGGGGCTTACGGCTGCTTTGGAGGAAGGCTTCGGCTGGTTGGCCGGTGTGCGGGAACGATGGGATATGCTGCTGGTTTTATTGGTTAATCTGCTGACGAATCCGGCTGTGGTATTTCTCTACTATGTGAACTGTCTGTATCTGGGCTTTAACCGTACCGTAATTACTGTAGGACTGGAGGCGGCGGCAATTGCAGTGGAAGCGGCGTGCTATAAGGCCGCGGCAGGGAACATACGGCATCCCTGGCTCTTTTCGATTGGCGCGAACCTGGTTTCCTTTACGTTGGGAGCGGTGATTACACGATATATTTAAGCGTCGGACAGAGATGAATCAGATTAAGTGAAGCAGAAAGCGAGGCGGAGATTATGAAAATAGAGATTGGAACAACCATCCCATCCCATTTTAAATCATCATACCCGGAAGAATTTGAGCTGTTTTCTCATTTTGAGACGACATCAGGAATTCCGACGGTTCTGTTTGCGGTAACCACATGGAAAGAAAATGGAAAGCCTAACGTCTGTTTTCACGCATGGAGCTGTTTCCATGGGGACAAGACGGCCTTTTTCGCGGTGATGGGAGGTCTGTACCAGCATACGCATACCTATGCCAATATCCAGAGGGAAGCATGCTTCGGCATTAACTTTCTCCCTGTGAGCTGCTACGACAGGCTGATCAATACGATCCGGGGCAACGAGTACGAGGCGGACGAATTTCAGGCAGGCGGATTCACGGTGCAGGACGCGAAAACGATTCACGCCCCCATGATTCAGGAGGCCTTCATCAATATGGAGTGTACGCTGAAAGACATTCAGGATTTAAGCGGCGCCGGGATTACAGCGATGGTGATCGGCCAGGTTCAGCATATATCTGTCGAGGAGGAGTATGCGCAGGGCTATGAAAAACGTTACGGCAAAGACGGATTTATGATGTTGATTCCGGCCCCTCAGGATCTTAAGACCGGGGAGCCTGCGCAGTCGGCAGTCGCGACGGTAAACATCGAAAGGCTGGACTGAAGCAGCGTTAAAGAGTACTCTCACGAATCTGAGCGCAAGGGAGTTTCCAGGAGTGCTCTCAAAAAGTAAGGGAGGAGAGAACAGAATGAGAGAAAACAACAATGGAGGACCATTGGCCGGCCGGGCAATGGCATTAAGACCTGTCCGGGAGACGGCCGTATTCCTTCTGGTTCTGGCAGCGTTACTGCTGACGCCGGGAAAGAGAGCGGCGGCCGATGTGATCTGGACGCCGGACGATTCTTTTTACGACCAGCATTACGAAGACTGCGATTACGAGGGACGCCGTTATTACGCCAATGGCGCCGACGGATATGTGACGGTTATGGAGAGTCCTGAGAAGAGAAATGTCCTTGATGTCCTTGCCAATGGCCCTGTTCTGTACGTGTCCATGACGTATGACAAGGGCATATCCGGGAAATGGGGACTGGTCCAGTACGTTTTAAATGACGAAGGACAGCCGGCGGAAGACTACAGCTGGGATGAGGGCGCTACCGTGGGCTGGATTAAGATGGAAGAACTCTTAAGTGTATACGACGGTTACAGCTTTGCCGAAGAGCACAGGGCGGAGATTCAGGAGACGGATGAGGGTGCGGCGCCAAAGGTAGTCATGCCGGATACGGGGACCATCTATCTCTGGGAATATCCAGGCTCGGAGATTTCATACGGAACGCTGGAATCCATGGAGAGTGAGATATCCATCGATCAGACGTACCAGGATCCAGGCGGAGATCTTTGGGGCCATTCGGGCTATTATTTCGGCTATAGGAATTTCTGGATTAATTTAAGCGATCCGGGGGAGGCAAATCCGACGTTGAAACCGCAGGAAAAACCGAAACTTACCCCTCCTGCAGATCGTAAAACGCTGGAAAGCCTTCCAAAGACAGGCAGATCCGGCCTGGTACTGCCCCTCACCGTGGCGGGGCTGATCGTCCTGACCATTGTCCTGACCGCGCTCGTAATCCGATTTATGGCGGTTAAAAAGAGGGATGAGGAAAAAACGGCGGACGGCGGGCGGAAAGAATCTTAAAAAGGCCGCGGGAGTAGGAAATTCCATGGTAATTTTGTAAGAAAATAGTAAAGCAAAGATACCTTTCTTGTGGTAGAATGGAAACAGACTAAAGCTGAAATAACACAAGGGAGGTATTTTTCATGTCAGAAACTACGAACATTCTGGTGGTAGATGATGAAAAAGAGATTGCTGAGCTGGTAGAGATCTATCTGGTCAGTGACGGATATAAAGTATTTAAGGCCAATAACGCCATGGACGGATTGGATATTCTGGATAAAAATGAGATCCATCTGGTTCTGCTTGATATTATGATGCCGGGCATGGACGGGATGGAGATGTGCAGAAAGATCAGAGAGACAAACAACATACCGATCATCATGCTGAGCGCCAAGTCCACCGATTTAGACAAGATCATGGGACTGGGAACGGGAGCCGACGACTACGTGACGAAACCGTTTAACCCGCTGGAGCTGACGGCCCGTGTGAAGTCCCAGCTACGCCGCTACACCCAGTTAAACCCCAACAGTGCGGTGAATGAGAAGGCGGGCAACGAGATTACCATCCGCGGACTGATTATCAACAAAGACAACCACAAAGTGACCGTTTACGGGGAAGAGATCAAACTGACCCCGATTGAATTCGATATCCTCTATCTTCTGGCGTCCAATCCGGGCCGTGTGTTCAGCACGGATGAGATATTCGAGAAGGTGTGGAATGAAAAAGTATATGAGGCCAATAACACGGTCATGGTACATATCAGACGTCTGCGCGGCAAGATGAAGGAAGACACAAGGCAGAATAAGATTATCACCACAGTGTGGGGGGTAGGGTACAAAATTGAAAAATGATATGAACCGGCGCTTCCGCACCCGTGTGATAACAAATATTTTTTACAGCACGGTCGTTACCGTCCTGATCGAGGTCTTTCTCGTTACCAACGTATCTCTGATCGCCACCTATATGAACAATGCGGGAATCGATAATTTTTTTATATCGATTCTCGTCTCCTTTGACGTGGTGGTTATTCTGATGTATGTGCTGTTTGGTATCCTTGTCTTTACTGTCACTTTCATGATTCTTCAGGAAAAGTCGCTCCGCTATATCACGAAGATTTCCGATGCCATGCAGAACATTTCCGAAGGGGATTTGAATGTCACGGTGGAGGTGGAAGGAGACGACGAGTTCTCTTCCATGGCTGCCAACCTAAATAAGATGGTAGAAGACTTAAAGGAACTGATGGATAAGGAGAGAGAATCCGAGAGGACGAAGAATGAGCTGATTACCAACGTGGCCCATGACCTGCGGACTCCGCTTACCTCCATTATCGGTTACTTAGAGCTGCTTTCCGGCGACGTGAAGCTGGAACCGGAGATACAGAAAAAGTACATAAATATCGCATATGTGAAGACGAAGCGTCTGGAAAAGCTGATTGAAGACTTATTTGGTTTTACAAAGATGAATTACGGAAAGCTTTCCATGCATGTGGGCCAGGTGGATGTGGTGAAACTGCTCAGCCAGCTGCTGGAAGAGTTCTATCCCAGCTTTGTAGACAAGAATTTATCGTATGAACTGCAGAGCAACGTACCCGTCAAGGTGATTACTGCAGATGGGAATCTGCTGGCCCGGCTTTTCGATAATCTGATCAACAACGCCATCAAGTACGGCGCGGATGGAAAACGGATCATGGTGAAGCTGCACGCGGATGATGAGATTGTCACGGTTTCAGTTATCAACTATGGCTATGTGATCCCGGCGGATGAACTGCCGCTTATCTTTAACAAGTTTTACCGTGTGGAGCAGTCCCGTTCCACCAACACGGGGGGAACCGGACTTGGCCTTGCCATTTCGAAGAATATCGTGGATATGCACGGCGGTACGATCACCGTGACCAGCGATTTATCCGGTACGGTATTTACGGTGAAACTGAAAGTGAATTTTGACGTTAACAAGGAAAACTTTGGAAAGATAGGATGACAAAAGGATGAGATTCAGAAAAAATACCCTCGTATGGGCGGTGATACTGAGCATGGCAGGCAGTGTTTTACTGCCTGCCTCCTGTGTAAAGGCCTATGCTGCGCAGAATATGACAGAGCCGGTGAACAACTTAAATACCGAGTCCGATATTTATCTGGCGTCGTCTCCGGTCGTGATGGACGTGACTTACGGATATGACGGGGCGGCCAAGAGCGGCCGCTATGTGCCGGTCCATATCTCCCTGGCCAATCAGGAACAGAAGGCGTTTGAAGGGACTCTTCGAATCCAGGCAATGGAGTCCGATTATGAGATTTATGATTACGATTACCCGCTGACCCTGTCCGCAGGGGAGAACCTGGAGAAGACCCTGGACATTCCGGCAGGCAGAGGTGAGATTCTGTATGTGAAGCTGTTCGATGGAAATGGCACGGAGCTTGTGCGCAAACGTCTGAGAATCAATGTGAGTCGTGAAGTCGCAGAGCTGTATGTGGGCATCCTTTCCGATTCTCCGGACAGCTTGAACTATTTAAACGGTGTGGGAGTCAATTACAGCTCGGTCAGGACGAAGACATTTAATCTGACGGCGGATACCATGCCGGATAAGGCTGTCGGGATGGATCTGCTGGATGTACTGCTGATCACGGATTACGATACGAGAAAGCTTTCAGACAGCCAGACTGACGCTGTCTGGGAGTGGGTCAGAGGGGGCGGAACGCTGTTAATCGGAACCGGCGGCCGCGCGAATGATACGCTGGCGGCGTTCCGTGAGGAGATTGTCGAGACGGCATTTCCCATACCGGATGTGCGTTCCGTGGATATGGGCGTGGAATACGCCACCGACGGCCCGGGAGATTCCTTTATCAATCTGACCTGCGCCGACATCTCGTTAAAGGGCGGCACCGAAGTACTGGCCAACGACGAGTTTCCGGTTCTCACATCGACTCCGAAAGGAAAGGGGCTGGTGGGAGTCGCCGCCTATGACTTTGTGGATATCTCGGACTTCTGTGAGACACAGCGTTCCTACGTGGATAAGCTTCTGACCGCGCTTTTGGGAGAAGATAAGCTGAACAACTTATCCTCCTATCTCTATTACGGCAATTCCAGCAAATACTGGTCGGTTCAGAGCATTTTGAATACAGGCAATGTAGATAAGCTTCCGAATATGCCGCTGTATGTGATTGTGATTCTCGGTTATATCATTCTGGTAGGACCGGGGCTTTATCTGCTGTTAAAGAAGCAGGAGCGGAGAAGATTTTACCGGACGGGTGCAGTCGTTTTGTCCCTTACCTTTGCGGCGGTCATCTACCTTATGGGAGTCGGAACCCGGTTTAAGAATACGTTCTTCACCTACGCCACGATTCTGGATACGTCGGAAAAATCCATCGATGAATATACCTACATCAACATACGGACTCCGTATAATAAACCGTACGCGGTTTCACTGGATCCGGGCTACGACCTGCTTCCCATAACCAGAAGCTATTATTACGATATGACGCCGGTGCCCAAATTTACAGGCACGGAGGAGAGCAAGGTGCGGGTCGAGTACGGGCTGAATGAGACGAAGATATCCGCTCAGAACGTGGTTGCCTTCACTCCCAAGTATTTCTCACTCGTGAAGAAGAGTCCCAACACCGAGCACCAGGGGCTTACGGGGAATGTCACTCTGTTTGACGGCCAGATAAGCGGTACCGTGACGAACCGGTACTCGTTCCCGGTGGAAAAGGTCGGAGTGATGATGTTCGGCCAGATGATCGTGATCGATGAACTGGGGCCGGGAGAGACGATGTCGCTCGACGGTCTGAAGGTCATTAATTATCCTCTGAACAGCTCCTATTTGATCGCGGAGCGGGTGACGGGCGGCTATCAGTATGAGAAGCCGGATATCGAGGATGACAATTACATGCTGGCTCTTTCATGGGCAAACATCCTGGGCTTCTACCTTGATACGTATGCCTCTGTCTACAGTCCGGAGGCACGGATCGTAGCGTTCAGCAGAGAGCAGTCTGACAGCAAATTCCTGGCAAAGGGTGACTTTGACACCTACGGCATGACCATGTTCACCTCTGCCCTGGATATCAGCACGAAGAAGAACGGCTATACCTACCGTTCGGCTCTGATGAAGGCGCCTCACGTCGTGAGCGGCCAGTATTACGCGGCCAGCAACTCCGTCTATGGCATGGACCCGACGGTTTTAGAGTACTCCCTGGGGAATGACATCGAGGTGGAGAGCCTGACATTTGAAAAGATTTCGGATGAATTCCTGGAAGGTGAGAAGAACAATGGATTGACCCTGTTCAGCGGAAGCCTCTATTTCTACAATCACGATACGGGAATTTACGATCTGATGGATACCGGAAAGAGCGTCTATGCTGCAGATGAACTGGAGCCTTATCTGTCTCCTGGAAATACGATGACAATCAAATATATCTTTGACAACAACACGGATTACAGCTGGGTGACACTGCCGATGCTGACCGTCCTGGGAAAGGATAAATGATGCTGGAGATCAGAAACTTAAAAAAAACATTTGGAAAATTTTACGCGCTGAACGGTCTGGACATGGATATTGGCGATGGAGCACTCTACGGATTCGTAGGGCCCAACGGAGCCGGAAAGACGACGACCATCAAGATTATGACCGGACTTTTAGAAGCGGACGAGGGGCAGGTGCTGATCGACGGCGTGAATGTAACCGGCGGCCTGTCCCAGCTGAAGCTTAAGATCGGGTATGTGCCGGATTTCTTCGGCGTATACGACAATTTAAAGGTCAGTGAATACATGGAGTTTTTCGCCTCCTGCTATGGAATCAACGGCTTAAAGGCGAGAACGCGTTATATGACGCTTCTTGAACAGGTTGGACTGGAAGACAAGGTGAATTTCTATGTGGACGGCTTATCCCGTGGTATGAAGCAGAGGCTGTGCCTCGCCAGGGCGCTGATCCACGATCCGTCCCTTCTCGTCATGGATGAGCCGACCTCCGGACTGGATCCGAGAACCCGGTTTGAATTTAAGGAGATATTAAAAGAACTGCGGGAGCAGGGAAAGACGATCCTGATCAGCTCCCATGTCCTCTCCGAGCTTTCCGAGCTCTGTACGGACATCGGGATCATCGATCAGGGAAAGATGGTGTTAAGCGGCAGCATGGAAGCGATCCTGCGCCGCGTCAATACCTCGAATCCGCTGATCATCTCTATTCTGGGGAGCAAGGAGAAGGCGCTGACGATTTTAAAGAGCCAGCCCTGCGTACAGACCATTTCCGTAAAGGAAGGCAATATCATGGTCCAGTTCGTCGGGGACGAGGAGGATGAGGCGGTCCTGCTTCAGCAGCTGGTGGATGCGGAAGTGATGGTGCACGGGTTTATCCGTGAACCTGGAAGCCTGGAATCCCTATTTATGCAGATAACTGACCACGATGTAGAAAAGGCGGTGTTAGTACATGAAAATGAATCCGGTATATAAAAGAGAGACCACCGTCAGCTCCAGAAGCTTCAGGCTGGCGCTGATCATCATGGTGTTTAACGGAATTCTGGCCCTGGTGGCTCTGCTTAACATGTATTCCGTGGTTGCGAGAGTAAAGATAACGGCGGAGATCCAGTACTCCTCTTTCCTGAATCTGTACGTATTTGTAAGCGTGGTGGAGTTCGTCATGCTGATGTTCATCATGCCGGCCCTGACTGCCGGAAGTATCAGCGGAGAGCGGGAGCGGCAGACGCTGGATTTGATGCTGACAACGACCATGAAGCCGTCGGAGATTATATTGGGAAAGCTGAGCGCGTCCTTTTCGACCATGTTTATCCTGATCGTATCCAGCTTTCCGCTGCTGGCAGTGTCCTTTGTATATGGCGGCATCACGTTCTATGACGTCTGCCTGCTTCTCCTGTGCTATGTGGCGGTAGCGCTGCTCACCGGGAGCATGGGAATCTGTTTTTCGGCCATTTTTAAGCGTTCCACCATTGCGACGGTGGTAACCTATGGCATTCTGATTTTGATTGCGGCGGGGACGTATGCGGTAAACGTGTTTGCACTTTCCATCGCCCGCATGAACATGAACAACACGTACATAAGCTCGGTCGGTTCCATGACGGAGCAGGCTAATTCCGGAGGATTTTTATATCTGCTGCTCCTGAACCCGGTTGCCACATTTTACGTGATGATTAACGGCCAGGCAGGAGATAATCAGGTTACCGGAAGCTTAAGCCGCTGGTTCGGCCCGCATCCGGAGAATTTCATCATGAATTACTGGGTGGTTATAAGCATCATCATTCAGCTGGCGCTGTCTGCGATCTTCCTGTTGATCGCCATTCGCGCCATCAATCCGGTCAAGAGAAAACCGGTAAAACAGCAGAAGGTAAAGAGCAAGGTGGGGGTGAGTGTCCCGGCGGCTGGCAGCCAGTCGTAAGGCGACTGCCTGCGGAAATAAAGGAGAAAACATATGCTGACAATTGGATGTCATTTATCATCTTCGAAAGGTTATCTTGCCATGGGAAAAGAGGCTGTGAAGATTGATGCAAATACGTTTCAGTTTTTTACCAGGAATCCACGGGGAACGAAGGCGAAGGCCATCGATGAAAATGACGTGGAACGGTTCCTGGCATTTGCAAAGGAGAACGGGATCGAGCGGATCCTGGCCCATGCTCCTTATACACTGAACGCCTGCTCTGCGGATGAGCATCTGCGAGAGCTTGCGAGAGATACGATGGCGGATGATTTAAGGCGTATGGAGTATACGCCCGGCAACTGCTATAATTTCCATCCGGGAAGCCATGTGGGACAGGGGGCAGAGGCGGGGATCGCGTTCATTGCGGATATGCTGAACCAGATTTTGAAACCGGAGCAGCGTACTACGGTTCTCCTTGAAACCATGTCCGGGAAAGGAAGCGAGGTGGGCCGTGAATTCGAAGAACTGCGGGAAATATTAGACCGTGTGGAGTGTAAGGAACGCATGGGCGTCTGCCTCGATACATGCCATGTGTGGGACGGAGGCTATGACATTGTAAATGATTTGGAGGGCGTCATCGGGAAGTTTGACCGGATCATCGGTCTGGAAAAGCTGAAGGCCATTCATTTAAACGACAGTCTGAATCCGCTGGGCGCCCATAAGGACCGCCATGCGAAGATCGGGGAAGGCTGTATCGGGGAGGAAGCGCTGAAGCGTGTGGTGACGCATCCGGCTTTAAAAGATCTGCCGTTTTATTTAGAGACACCGAATGAGCTTCCCGGGTATGCCAGGGAGATTGCAGTCATGAGAGAGGCGAGCAGATAAAAATAACTTATAGTTAAAAAACAAAACCACGAATTAAAAGACACTCAATTGTATACCTGTCCGAAGCCTGATATAATAAGACCATGAAGGGCCCTTCTTCATAGAAAACAGGAGGGATTATGTATGGCAATGAATGCGGTAATACGTGAAAAACGAAAAGAACTGGGACTGACCCAGGAGAAGGTTGCGGAGTATTTAGGAGTATCTGCGCCAGCCGTGAACAAATGGGAAAAGGGGATCACCTGCCCTGATGTTTCGTTATTGCCTGCGCTGGCCCGCCTGCTGAAAACGGATTTGAATACGCTGCTCTGCTTCAAAGAGGAATTGACGGAACAGGAGATTGCCGGATTCTGTGTAGAAGTGGCAGAGACGGTCCGGGCGGACGGAATGAGCGCGGGAATCAGGCTGGTGAGGGAAAAGGTACAGGAATACCCCGCATGCGGTCCGCTGATTCACAGGGCTGCGATGGTGTTAGACGGCGCGTGGTTTATCAACGGCTCGTGTTACGAGGAGCGGGATGAGTATGCGGAGGAGATTCTCTCTCTGTATGAGCGCGCGGCGGAGTGTGGTGATGAAAAAGTCACCACCGGCGCCCGGTTTATGCTGGCATCAAAATATATGGTTCGTATGGAATATGAAAAGTCACAGAGGATGCTGGATTTGCTTCCGGAAAGAAACCATATGGATAAACGTCAGATCCAGGCGAATCTTTATATCAGACAGGAAAAGCTTGATGAGGCGGCCCGTCTGATGGAGCAGACTCTGATCATGCGGCTGAATGAGCTGGAGGGCGTACTCCTAAGCCTCGCTGAAATTGCAGTGAAAGAGGGACGGCCGGAGGCTGCCACAGACATAGGGGAACGCTGGAAGGCCGTTGCGGAGCAAATGGGACTGTGGAACTATAACGGGCTGGTAATCGCGCTGCAGGCGGCTCTCGACCGGGAAGATGAGGCGCAGAGCATCAGAATGATCAAAGAACTTTTGAAGGCGGCGGCAACGCCGTGGGAGATAAAAAACTCGCCTTTATTCCGGCATATTCCGGTTAAGGGGGTTCCGGAAACTTATACGAAGCAGATCATTGCGCCTATTTTATACGAATTCGAGAATTGTTCAAAATACGACTTCCTTCAGAGCAATGAGGAATTCAGGCAGCTGATCGAGCAGTACCGAAAGTGACAGTTCCCTGCCCCTCCCACGCACCGGAACGCCCGGCGAGGACTTTCAGTGAGGACGGTAACTGTCACTTTCGGAGACAAAGTAAAGAATCGTAATAGAAAATTTTGTAGATAGATGGAATCCCGGTATGGTATACTATATTCATATCGGGATATTTATTGTATAATAGGAAAGTGTTCCTATTACACAATAAGCCCTCCGGGCAGGAGGCGCACTTCGCGCTAAGGAAGTATGGTTGCTGAAGCAACCGCGCTTCGGCGCGTTAGTCCGGCGAGCCGGACTCTTTATTCTAATAAACGTGACAGGAGGCAGCAACATGGGAATTATAAAAGCAGTTACGACCGCCATCGGCGGTTCACTGGCAGATCAGTGGCTGGAGGTCATTGAGTCAGGCAATATGGGAGATCAGACAGTCTTCACCAGCGGCGTGAAAATCCGCAGAGGGTCCAATACGAAGGGAACGGATAATACGATTTCCGACGGTTCCGTCATCCACGTGTACCCCAACCAGTTCATGATTCTGGTAGATGGAGGCAAGATTATCGATTACACCGCGGAAGAGGGATATTATACCGTCAAGAATTCCTCCCTGCCATCCCTGTTTAACGGACAGTTCGGGGAGGCGCTTAAAGAGTCCTTTGACCGTGTGCGTTTCGGCGGCGAAACTCCTACGTCTCAGAAGGTCTATTTCATCAACCTGCAGGAGATCAAGGGAATCAAGTTCGGAACCCCGAATCCAATTAACTATTTTGACCAGTTTTACAATGCAGAACTGTTTCTGCGTGCCCACGGTACGTACTCGATCAAGGTAACGGACCCGCTGTTATTCTACGCCGAGGCTATTCCGAAAAACAAGGCAAGAGTTGAGGTTACGGATATCAATGAGCAGTATTTGTCCGAATTTTTAGAGGCGCTGCAGTCCTCCATTAATCAGATGTCGGCTGACGGGATCCGCATTTCCTACGTGGCCTCCAAGGGCAGAGAGCTGGGTGACTACATGGCGGATACTCTGGACAGTCAGTGGAAGGCCATCCGAGGCATGGAGATTCAGTCTGTAGGTATTGCCAGTATCTCGTACGATGAAGAATCCAAGAATCTGATCAATATGAGAAACCAGGGAGCCATGCTGAGCGATCCTGGCGTGCGGGAAGGTTATGTTCAGGGCTCGGTAGCCAGAGGCATGGAGGCCGCCGGAAGCAATGCGCACGGCTCCATGGCTGGCTTTATGGGCATGGGTGTCGGCATGAACGCGGGAGGCAGCTTCATGGGAGCAGCTTCCAACTCGAATTTACAGCAGATGCAGATGAATCAGATGATGAGAAATCAGCAGATGGCAGGAAACCAGCAGATGGCAGCCGGTCAGATGCAGGGCGGCCAAATGGCGGGAGCGCAGCCGACGCAGGGCGCCGGCCAGGCAGGCGGCAATGGCCCGATACCGGGAACCGGAACCCCGTCCTTTGTACAGCAGGCGTCTGAGGCCAGACAGGCAGCAAGCCAGTCAGGTGACTCATGGACCTGTAAATGTGGAACTGTCAACACAGGAAAGTTCTGTCCGGAATGCGGAGCTCCCCGGCCAGCCGGTCCGTGGACCTGTGAATGCGGAACTGCCAACAATGGAAAATTCTGTTCGGAGTGTGGGAAACCAAGACCATGAGTGCGACCATAACATATAAGTGTCCGAACTGCGGCGGCGGCCTGCAGTTTGATCCTGAGAAACAGAAATATGCATGTGAATACTGTCTGTCCGAGTTTACTCAGGAAGAGCTGGAACGGCTGAGTCCGGAAGCATCGGCCGATCAGACCATTTTCCAGTCCGCCGGTATGGCCGGAGAGGAAACTCAGGAGGACCGGAAAATGGAAGGGACTCCCGTCCTTTACACCTGTCCCAGCTGCGGAGCGGAGATCGTAACCGATGAGACCACTGCGGCCACCATGTGTTATTACTGTCACAATCCGGTAATTCTTTCCGGAAAGCTGTCAGGAGAGTATAATCCGGACTATGTCATCCCCTTTCAGCTGGACAGAGAAAAAGCGATCGCCATATTTTCCCAGTGGATGAAGAAAAAAAGATATGTGCCGAAAGCCTTTTATTCAGAGGATCAGATCCAGAAAATGTCCGGTGTGTATTTTCCGTATCTGATGTACAGCTGCCGGGTGGAAGGAGAGCTGGAGGCCCGGGCCGACAGGCTGCGAATCTGGGTGAGCGGACGGTATCAGTATACAGAGACCCAGACGTACGATATTTTCCGGGAAGGCGACATGGAAGTGAACCACGTCACCCGCAATGCCTTAAAAAAGGCAAACAGAGAGCTGGTGGAGGGTGTTCTGCCCTATGATATGGAGAAGCTGGAGCATTTTACCCCCGGTTATCTGTCCGGCTTCGTGGCAGAGCGGCGCGATATGGAGGAACAGGACTTTTCCGCTGACGTATACGGCGAGGTTCGCCAGTTTGCGCTTGATTCCCTAAAAGAAAGTGTTGGAACGTATGACCGGGTCAGTGTTCGCCGGTCGGACGCGCAGCTGAGAGATGAGAAATGGGAATACGCCCTTCTTCCGGTCTGGACACTCACCTATCATGACCAGGCTAAAAACGAGATGTACTATTTTACCGTCAATGGACAAACGGGAAAAGTTTGTGGAAAACTTCCGGTTGATAAGACGAAATTGTTGATACTGTTTGCGGAAATTTTCTTCCCGGTCCTGTTATTCATGCTTTTGATGGGGTATCTGATATGATGAGACGACAAAGAAATGGTGTATCCGTATACATAAAAAACGGGAGTCAGCTGCTTCGGCTGCTGCTCTTTGCCGCGGCGATTCTCTTTCTGGCTGGATTCTGCATGGTGTCCACAGCCCGGGCCTCCGGGAACTCTGACCTGGCAGAAGGTAAAACCAGAGTCTTCGATCAAGCGGGTCTGTTCAGCGAAGCAGAGAAGAGTTCCATGGAAGAAGAAATTGCCTCCATGCGGAAAGATATGAACATGGACGTGGTGATCGTTACCACGGATGATGCAGGTGGAAAATCAGCCGAAAGGTACAGTGAAGATTTTTACACTAACGGAAATTTCGGAACGGGAAAAGACTACAGCGGTGTGATATTCCTGATTGATATGGATAACCGGGAGCTGTATATCGCTCCTGTAGGAACGATGAACCGGTTTCTGACGGATAAGCGGTGGAATACTATTTTAGATGATGCCTATGAGGGCGCATCGAATGGGGACTATGCGGCCAGTGCCGAAGCATTTTTAGCGGGTGTCCGCAAATATTACACGGCCGGAATACCGGGCGGTCAGTACAACTACGACCGCGACACCGGTAAAATCAGCGTCTATCGCAGCATAAGCTGGTCGGAGGCTGCGTTAGCCCTGGCGGTGGCCCTGCTGGCGGCCATAAGCCCCTGTATTGGTGTCAGGAACCGCTATGCGATGAAGAAAGAGCGGAGGCAGGCTGAAAATTATTTAAAAGCCTACCGGGCAGACTGCCGCTTCCGTTTTTCTGCAAATACAGATAATCTGGTCAATAAGACCGTCACCCATATTGTGATTCCAAAGAATACTTCCAGCGGTCATTCCGGTGGCGGCGGTAGTTCCTCGTCCGGCCGCAGTACAACTCATTCCTCCGGTGGCCGCAGCTATGGCGGCGGAGGAAGAAAGTTTTAGTATTTGGATAGAAATACCGGTACAGCCCGGTCGATTTCTAAAGTATCCGCGGTCACGATACAGTCATAAGCGAGAATATGGACGCCGGCCTCATGGGCCAGGCGCAGCGCATCCCCGAACTGGGGATGCGTTTTTTGATTGGGCGTAAACTCCCGGATTCCCTTCATCTGGATTACAAACAGGATATAGGCCTCATACCCTGCCTTTACCGCTTCTGCCAGTTCCAGAATGTGCTTGATGCCCCGCTCGGTCGGCGCGTCGGGGAACATGGCGACGCCGTTCTCCTCCAAAGTTACACCTTTGACTTCCATAAAGGCAGGTTTCGTACAGCTCTGAAACGCAGGGGCGGAAGAGGAGGTAAAAACCATATCAAAAGCCAGATCGAACCGGGATTGTCCATAGGTGACTTCCCTGCGAATATTGGCCAGTCTGAGCGCTGGTAGAAACTTTTCACCGTCATAGCCGTTAACCGGCAGTGTTGGCGCCTGCTCCATGGCATGAAGCCATTCCGCCGCCACCTGGTTCGGAGCCTGGGAATCCATGTTGATAAGCAGGAGTTCTCCGTTTCGTTCCTTCAAGACCCCGATCAGCGAGTATTCCGTCTTCCTGCCCAGTGCTGCGGCCTCCGGATGAAACTGAAGTATCACCGCAGTGCCCGGCAGAAGCAGCTCTCTGCACCGTCCCGTGTTTTTTACATGGCAGACTACGGTTTCTTCTTCCCCGCCCGCCTCTCGCCGGATAGCCACATGGGCGATAAAGCGGTTAGGCCGGCTTATAAAAGTACCCTGTATCATATGTTCATATCTCATGGTTAAAATATATCCTTTCTATCATTAAAAGCATAAGTATAAAGAGCCTCCATTCAGTCTGCATAGCCCTACGCCTCATTCATCGGAACGAAATTCCCCGCAAAATGCCGTGCAGACTATTCCTAGCATACCACACCACGTAACAAAAATAAATTGAAATGTAATGTCCTTAAACTGAATACATATGTCCGTACTATGAAAACTTTTTTGACGTTTCTGGTTGCACCTTCAAACAAAGTATGCTACAATTCTGGCAAGGTTTCAGACCAAAAGCATGAAAATACGGCTGAATTACAATATGTAAGAGTAAGAAAGGAAAGAGACATCATGGAATTATCCTATCAAAGCACCCGCGGCGGCGAGACCGGTGTGACGGCCTCCCAGGCAATCTTAAAGGGGCTGGCAGACGACGGCGGCTTATTTATGCCGACCTTTATCCCCAAACTCGATAAAACGATGGAAGAACTGGCAGGCATGACGTATCAGGAGACCGCCTATGAGGTGATGAAGCTGTTCCTCACCGACTACACGGAAGAAGAACTGAAGAACTGCATCGCCAGAGCGTATGACAGCAAATTTGACACCGGGGAGATCGCTCCTCTGGCAAAGGCGGATGGCGCTTATTTCCTGGAGTTATATCATGGGAGCACGATCGCATTTAAGGATATGGCTCTTTCCATTCTGCCGCATTTAATGATCACTGCCGCTAAGAAAAATCAGGTAAAAAACAAGATTGTAGTTTTGACTGCAACCTCCGGCGACACCGGTAAGGCCGCCATGGCGGGCTTTGCCGATGTGGAAGGAACAGCCATCATCGTCTTCTATCCAAAAGACGGCGTAAGCCGCATTCAGGAGCTTCAGATGGTGACGCAGAAGGGGGATAACACTCACGTAGTTGCGATCCACGGTAATTTCGACGATGCCCAGACCGGCGTGAAGAAAATATTCGGAGACAAGGCATTTGCGGCCGCGCTCGCCGAAAGAGGCTGCCAGCTCTCCTCTGCGAATTCCATCAATATCGGCCGTCTCGTTCCTCAGGTTGTATATTATGTGTATGCTTATGCAAAGCTTCTGGAGGCCGGCGAGATCGAAGCTGGGGAGCAGATCAACGTGACGGTGCCTACCGGCAACTTCGGCAATATCCTTGCGGCTTATTTGGCAAAGGAGATGGGCGTCCCGGTGAAGACCCTGATCTGTGCTTCCAATGAGAATAAGGTCCTGTATGACTTTTTCCGCACGGGTACATACGACAGGAACCGCGATTTCATCCTGACGACCTCCCCATCCATGGATATCCTCATTTCCAGCAACTTAGAGCGCCTTATCTATTTAAGCGCCGGCAGCGATGCTAAGGCCAATGCAGCCCTGATGAAGGAATTGAGCGAGAAGGGAAGCTACACGGTGACGGAAGAGATGCGCGGGTTCATGAAAGATTTTCTCGGAGGCTTTGCGTCGGAAGAAGAGAACCGTGCCACGATTAAAAAGATCTTTGAAGACACCGGGTACTTAATTGATACCCACACAGGTGTCGCAGCGTCTGTATACAACCATTATAAAGAAGAGACAAAGGATCCTGCCAAAACCGTTATCGCGTCCACAGCCAGCCCGTATAAGTTCTCAGGAAGCGTTCTGGAGGCCATCGACGGCGTTCGGCCGGAGGAAGATGAATTCGCCATTGTGGACCGTCTGGCGGAGCTGTCAGGCGTTGCCATTCCGCAGGCCGTAGAGGAGATCCGCACAGCGCCTGTGCGCCATACCGCGGAGTGCGGCATCGATCAGATGCAGGCCACGGTAGCTGGGATTCTTTCGGTATAATCGAAAAGATGATGGTTGGAAAAGGCGATATGTAAGAAAATATGTAAGATTGTTATAAAAATCACAATTCAAAAATATTTATCTTTGCAAATGCTGCGAAATGGTATATAATGATGTAGAAATGAAATAAATATAAATCGAATTGGAGGTTTGTGATATGTTAGTTTCAGCAAAAGAAATGCTTGAAAAAGCAAGAGACGGAAAGTATGCTGTTGGCCAGTTCAACATCAACAACCTTGAGTGGACCAAAGCGGTCTTACTGACAGCAGAAGAACTGAATTCCCCGGTCATCCTTGGCGTATCCGAGGGTGCTGGTAAATACATGACAGGTTACAAGACAGTATCAGCGATGGTAGAGGCTATGATCGGTGAACTGAACATTACAGTTCCGGTAGCTTTACATCTGGATCACGGCAGCTACGAAGGCTGCTATAAATGTATCGAGGCAGGATTCTCCTCCATCATGTTCGATGGCTCTCACTATCCGATCGAAGAGAACGTTGAGAAGACGAAAGAGCTCGTAGCAGTATGTGCAGAGAAAGGCATCTCCTTAGAGGCAGAAGTCGGCTCCATCGGCGGCGAGGAAGACGGCGTAGTTGGAATGGGCGAGTGTGCAGATCCGAACGAGTGCAAGCAGATTGCAGATTTGGGCGTAACCATGCTGGCTGCCGGTATCGGCAACATCCATGGCAAGTATCCGGAGAACTGGGCTGGATTAAGCTTTGAGACTCTGGCTGCCGTAAAAGACAAAGTAGGCGATATGCCGTTAGTACTTCACGGTGGTACAGGCATTCCTGAGGATCAGATCAAGAAAGCGATCAGCCTCGGCGTAGCCAAGATCAACGTAAACACAGAGTGCCAGCTGTCCTTTGCTGACGCTACCCGTAAATACATCGAAGCAGGCAAGGATTTAGCAGGCAAGGGCTTTGACCCGCGTAAACTTCTCGCACCAGGAACGGAAGCAATCAAGGCAACCGTCAAAGAGAAGATGGAATTATTCGGTTCCGTGGGAAAAGCTTAAGTTTGAATAATCCTGGATCCTGAAATGCAATTATTAAAAAAAATACTTGCATTTTTGAGAAAAATGGTTTATTTTAATTAAGGAACGATGGCGTTCTCCTGACAACAGGAGGGCGCCATTTCTGGTATCATAGGAACGTTCGCCCTATAAAACCAGAACCCTCCGGGGGAGGCGCACTCTGCGCCGGAGCGAGAGTCCGGAATGAGGGACTTAATCTGTCACAGATGATTGCGCGCATAACCAGGAAAAAAAGAGGAGACTCGAGAAGTCTAAATTACAGACCAAATGAGAGGATGGAAAATTTATGAGCGAAGTAGTAAATGTTGCCGAAATATTCGGTAAAAACGTATTTAACGAAACCGTCATGAGAGAGCGCTTGCCGAAATCCGTTTTCAAGAAATTAAAGAAAACGATCGAAGACGGAGCGGAACTGGACCCGTCCATCGCTGATGTTGTTGCACATGCGATGAAGGACTGGGCAATTGAGAGAGGCGCAACCCATTATACCCATTGGTTCCAGCCGCTGACCGGTATCACAGCCGAAAAGCATGACTCCTTCATTTCAGCACCGACCTCCGAGGGAAAAGTCATCATGGAGTTCTCCGGAAAAGAGCTGATCAAGGGCGAACCGGACGCTTCCTCCTTCCCATCAGGCGGTTTGAGAGCCACCTTTGAGGCGAGAGGCTATACTGCATGGGATTGTACTTCACCGGCATTTTTAAGAGAAGATGCCATCGGTGTAACCCTTTGCATTCCCACCGCATTCTGCTCCTATACAGGAGAAGCCCTGGATAAGAAGACACCTCTTTTAAAATCCATGGAGGCTGTTGACGAGCAGGCACTGAGAATTTTACGATTATTCGGCAACACCACTTCCAAACGTGTGGTCCCGTCCGTAGGGGCGGAGCAGGAGTATTTCCTGGTTGACCGTGAAAAATATTTACAGAGAAAAGACCTGATTTATGCAGGCCGCACCTTATTCGGCGCCATGCCTCCCAAGGGACAGGAGCTGGAAGATCATTATTTCGGAGCCATCCGGGAGCGTGTCGCGGCATATATGAAGGAAGTCAATGAAGAGCTCTGGCGCTTAGGCGTTCCAGCCAAGACCCAGCATAATGAGGTTGCGCCGGCCCAGCATGAACTGGCGCCGATCTACGAGCAGGTCAATGTGGCCGTAGATCATAACCAGATGGTAATGGAAACCTTAAAGAAGGTGGCCGGCCGTCACGGCTTAAACTGCCTGCTTCACGAAAAACCATTTGCAGGAGTCAACGGTTCCGGAAAACATAACAACTGGTCCCTGACCACAGAAGACGGAATCAACCTGTTAAATCCAGGTGAGACCCCTCATGAGAACATTCAGTTCCTTCTGGTGCTGTCCTGTATCTTAAAGGCTGTTGACCGCCACGCCGATCTGCTTCGTGAATCTGCGGCAGACGTCGGAAATGATCACAGACTCGGTGCCAACGAGGCGCCGCCCGCTATTATTTCTGTGTTCATTGGCGAACAGCTGGAGGACGTGGTCGATCAGCTTTGCAGCACCGGCGAGGCCACCCATTCCAAGGTGGGAGGCACTTTAAAGACGGGAGTCAAGACACTGCCTGATTTATTCAAGGATGCGACCGACAGAAACAGAACCTCCCCGTTCGCCTTTACGGGCAACAAATTCGAGTTCCGTATGGTAGGCTCCTCCGATTCCATTTCTTCCCCGAACGTGGTATTAAACACTATTGCGGCGGAAGCGTTTAAGGAAGCGGCCGACATACTGGAAAAGGCGGAGGATTTCGATACCGCGGTACATGATATGATCAAAGAGCAGCTGGCAGCCCATAGAAGAATCATCTTCAATGGAAACGGCTATGCGGACGCATGGGTAGAGGAGGCCGAGATGAGAGGCCTTCCGAACATTAAATCCATGGTGGAAGCGATCCCGGCCCTTACCACAGAAGCGTCTGTCCGGATGTTTGAAGCATTCAACGTATTTACGAAAGCCGAACTGGAATCCCGTGTTGAGATCGAATATGAGGCATACAGCAAGGCAATCAACATCGAGGCCAGAACCATGATCGATATGGCCGGTAAGCAGATTATCCCGGCGGCCGTCAAATATGCGACCATGCTGGCCGATTCCTTAAGTAAAGTACAGACCGCCTGCCCGGATGCCGATGTGAGCGTCCAGGCCGAACTTCTGACAGAGACCTCCGCCTATCTTTCTGATATGAAGGTAGCGCTGGCAAATCTGATCGATGTAACGGAGAAATGCGGCATCATCGAAAACAATAAGGAACAGGCCAATGCCTACCACGATATCGTAGTCCCGGCCATGGAAGCGCTCCGCGCTCCGGCGGATAAGCTTGAGATGATGGTCGATAAGGAATTATGGCCGATGCCAAGCTATGGAGATTTGATTTTTGAAGTATAAGGGAAAATTGAAAAAAGGAACCGCCTCCTGTCTGATTAACAGGGAGGCGGTTCCTTTTTTGCAGCCGAAGCTGCTTTTCAATGTCTTACTTATTTAATTCCAGGCCCGATCTCTTTCGTTGGAGAAGTTGTCTGACTGCTGTCTGCCGGGGATTCCTGTGTTGCATTGCCGGCACTCTGTCCATTCTGTGTTGCATTGCCAGCATTCTGTCCGTCCTGTGTTGCACTGCCGGTGTTCTGTCCATCCTGTGCAGCACCTTCCACCGGTTCCTCTACCTTAGTGCAGACGCCGTTTGCGTCGACGGTATAATCGACACCGTCAAAATCTAGGGTAGTGGAAGACGCCATCTTGCCGTCAGCAGGATTTAAGTAGTAGAGCTGCCCGTTGATCTCCGTGAGACCCGTGACCATGGCGCCGCTGCCGTTGAAATAGTACCAAGCGCCGTCAACCTCGCGCCAACCAACGGTCATCTTTCCGGAAGAGGTGCTCAAGTAGTACTTCGCGCCGCCGTCCTCCAGCCAGCCGGTCTGCATTCTGCCGTCCTGGTTTAAGTAGTACCAGTTTCCGTCCGGATTGATCCATCCGCGGGCCATATCGCCGCCCTGATTGAAATAGTACCATGTGCCGTCCAGCTGCCGCCAGCCGGTAGCCGCCGCGCCGCTGTCAGTCAGGAAGTATTTTTTATCCCCTTCCGTATGCCATCCGGTCACCATAGAGCCGTCGCTGTTTAAGAAATACTTCGTTCCATTCTGATCCAGCCATCCGGTAGACATAATACCTGTATCCTGAAGGAAATACCATTTTCCGGCCAACTGCTTCCATCCGGTAGCCATCTTTCCAGAAGCCTCATCGAGATAATAATACTGATTCATCTGCTGAAGCCATCCCGTCTTCATGGTACCGTCGTTGTTTAAGAAATAACGTGAGCCGTTATCATCCAGCCAACCGGTGCTCATCGCACCACTGGCATTGAAGAAATACCAATTGTCGGAAAGCTGTTTCCAACCGGTCACCATGCGTCCGGTCGTGTCGTCGAGATAATAGTTAAGTCCCAGCTTCTCCAGCCACCCGGTAGAAGCAAGACCCTCGCCGTTCATATAGAACCAGCCGGTTCCGTCATTGATCCAGGCGTCCTTCTGCATCTGATAGTTCTGGTAATAATACGTCTTGTCCCCGATGGTCCTCCAGAGATTCCCCGGGAGATAGGGAGTTAAGTCCTTGTAGAGGAAATTGATATCAACATTACCGCTGATTCCCTCGATGGAACCGGTGCTGGTGGCCTGCCACATGATTGGATCGGAGAAGTTATGTTTTACCTCATAGCGGGCCACCCACACGTCGTAGTGCATGTTTTTCATATCGATCTTATTGGCCAGCCAGTAGTCGTTGGCATAGACCATGGGATAATATCCGGCCGCCTCCACCCGTTCGCAGAAGGCGTTGATGATCTCCGTGACCTGTGCCGGCGGAAGAGAACCAAGTGTGGAGCTGTCTTCCGCGTCAAACGCGATTGGAAATGAAATCGGATAATCCTTTACCAGATCGAGGACGAAATCCGCCTCCTCCACAGCCATCTGCGGTGTGGTTGCCAGTGAATAAATGTAGGCGCCGACCCGTACTCCGGCATCGGAAGCCTCCTTAACATTTTTGTGGAAATAGGGGTCTACCGCCCCTTTTGACCGGGTACCCAGCATGACGAATTCCACATCGTCAGCAGCTACTGTATTCCAGTCAATATTGCCCTGCCACCGGGATACGTCGATTCCTCTTGCCACGACACCGTCGATCACGGTTCCATCCAGCATCTGATAATACCCGTTTACCCGTTCATAGCCCGCAGCGTAGGCGGGCGGGGCGGAGTACAGGAATGCTCCTGAACAGCCCATGACGGCGCTGAGCGCTGCCGCCGTAATTCTTCCAGTAATTCTTCTGTGCTTCAAAGTGTCAGCCTCCTCATCCTTGCAGTCAGTTGTTCCGATAAAACTACAATGGGTATCCGCGCCGAAGTGCAGATACCCACACAAAACCTTTATTTCCGCGGGTAACGAGCCAAGTGTTATGCTTGCATGAGCATTTGGCGACTGCCGCGGCTTATTAAACTAAATTTTACGGGCAGCGAACCGAATGGCCGTGTTCGTCATTCAAACAGCGCTGCCGCACGGATCAAATACTGCTTTTTACGGCAGTTTTACTGAATCATATATCAGCCAGGTCCGTTTGTAAGTCCCGGTGCCAGCTGGTAAACACCGTTGTTGGAGGAAGAACCTCCTGGAGCATTGCTGCCTCCCGGTGAGCTGCTGCCGCCTGGTGTATTGGTATTGCTGCCCGGTGCACTGCTTAAATTGCCATTCCCCGTGGAAGATCCGCCGGGGCCGCCGGAAGTATTGGTATTGGTGTTGTTACTGGAACCAGGAGCGTTCGTATTATTCGTTCCGCTGCCCGGCGCCGATACATTGCCGCCTGTACTGGGTGCGTTGGAATTGCTGTTCTGGTAAGCGCCATTGGAAGCAAATGTATAGCTGACTCCATCAATTGTCAAAGTCGTATTAGCCGCCATCTTTCCGGTAGAAGGATCGAGGTAATAATAGACACCGGAAAGCTGAATCCAGCCAGTCATCATATGGCCTGCATCATTAAAATAGTACCAGGAGCCTTCAAGTTCCTTCCAGCCGTGAGCCATCTTACCGCTCGAAGTATCCATATAGTACTTATTCGTCCCATCGCTGAGCCAGCCCGTCATCATCTTGCCGAGAACGCTCTTGCTGTCTGAGTTCAGATAGTAATACTCTCCGCCGATCTGCTGCCAACCGGTCAGCATCTTGCCATCGCTTCCAAAATAGAACCAGTCGTTACCGATCTGTCCCCATCCCAGCGTGCACTTGCCGTTTTCCTTAAAATAGAACCAGCCGCCATCCATCTCACGCCATCCGGTAGACATGGTGCCGTCGCCCTTCATATAGTAAAAATCATCGCCGATTCTCAGCCAGCCCTTCACGAGAACACCGGTGTCATCCATCAGGTAGTAATACTTCCCGCCGTCTTCCACCCATTTCGTTGCCATGGCTCCGTTGGAACGGAAATAATACCAGTTATTATTAATCTGTTTCCAACCCGTCACCATGTAACCGGTCGAGAGATCCATATAATAATAAGTACCGTCAGTACTTTTTGCCCATCCTTTATGTACAGACCCGTCTGCGTCCATATATTTCCACTGTGAGCCTTCCTGCTGCCATCCTGCCGCGGCCCACGCGGTACCAGCCGGTATTAAAGTCGCGCTTCCCACGAGTCCGGCCAGGAGTAACGCAGTCATAGTTTTCCCACATCTCATCCTAATCTCCTCCTATTCTTACAAGATACGACATTACATATGAATTCATTATATCACAGGAGGCCTCATAATGCATAAAAAAATTATTACGATTTGTGGACAAATTTCCAAAACTCATCCAATATCCCTGCATTTTTTATAAAAATGCTTTGCATACCGGTACATTATGATCGTATATTCACCGAATTCTTCCCCCAAAGATGCCTTATACACGGCCCAGAGACTCCACAAAAATCCGCCAAGCGCCATATGCGCGTAGACAGAATATCGCTCATCCAGCGACGGTTCCCGCTCCAGATATACCCGGATCAGACGTTCTGTCTCCTCATCCGTATAATAGGAATAGATCGCGCACATGGCCACATCCACCAGCGGGTCGCACATACCGGCGTATTCCCAGTCGATGAGCCGGACCCCGCCGTCCTCCAGCATCAGGAAATTATCGCCGTTGTCATCGAGATGAGAGAGGACCTTCCTGCGCCCCATGGAATCCAGGCGGTCCATTAATTCCGTCATCCAGCCATGTACCTTCCCATAATCCTCAAATGGGATGTCCCCATGCCTTCTGCAAAGGTCTTCATAAAAATCAATCCGCTCTCTCATATCAAAAGAGTGTTCAACCGTAAGGCCGGAATTATGAAGGCGGCGTACAATTGCCATACATTTCTCCATCTGTTCCCAATTGCGCGGATCCGCATTATTTGCGCCATCGTAATACTCCGCGATCTTATATCCGGTATCCCCGTCAAAATAAATGATCTTCTCCGTAATACCGAGTCCGGCTACCACATCATATACAGCCTTTTCCTGTCTTCGGTTAATGAGAAGCTCGGTTCCCGGACCAGGAATTCTGCAGATATAGTGGCGTTCCTTTACCTTAAACAGAAACGATTTATTTGTCATACCCGATTTTAAGCATCTGATTTCCGTAATTTCCGACTCAGGTACTTTAAAAACCCGTGCGACCAGTTCCAGGGCTTCATTGTCAGAGTGACGCTGATATTTGATATCAAATCTCCGAAGCTCCTCCAGATTTTCAAATTCGTACACCTCATCCTCAGGTCTCCGGTTTATGTACATATCAATGTCGCCGTGAGTCTCCTCCAGATTTGGAAGGCGTTTTGCCGCCTCACCCGAAAGCATGTCCAGATAGACATTTTCCCAGTAAAACTGTTCCGTCCCTGGAAGTTCATAGTAGGCCTCAAGAACCGGAAGAAACTTCTCCGAAAATTCTTTTGAGAAATAAGCGGGTCCATACATAACCCATTGATCGATGCCGCCAACCGAAACGCTCCCGATTCTGCCTTTCTTATTGTAATCGAGGCACCACTCCGAAGTTTCCCCTTCCATAAAAGCAGAAGAGTACCAGGCGCCGCCCTCATAGGCGTGGTACATGTTATGCCGCATCCAGTTGTCGGAAGAGAGCACATACATATTTCTTCCCCTCAGGATCTCCCTGGCGCGGTAAATGGTAGTCAGTGTATTTTTAGAAGAATATTCAGGATTATATAGAAGCTTCACATCATATTTATCAATCAGGTATTCAAATTTCTCTTTCAAATATCCTACGACAATCGTGATATTCTGTACGCCGACTTCATGGAGCTGGCGAATCTGCCGCTCGATCATTCGCTCTCCAAAGACTTCCAGCAGGCCTTTCGGCATTTCGAAGGTCAGAGGGACAAAGCGGGATCCAAAACCGGCGGCGATAATCAGGGCCCCGTCAACCTTATACTGTTTCAGAAGCTCCAGCCCGGCCGGGAGCAGCTCATACGCACCACCCGCACCGGCCAGGGTGATGAGATATTCCGAAATACATTCTTTTACAAGATTATTGGCCGTTCCGAGAGAGACATCCAGTGCCTGAGCCAACTCTCTCTGTGTGATTGCCGGGTTCTCAAGGATAGAACGACAGATGATTACATTACGATTCATGATAGATACCTCCGTGGTTGATGATCATATTTTAGGGGAATGCATATTGTAAAAAGAAGGTGTTTGGTGTTCAAAAATATAGATATATTAGTATATGTGAACATTATAGCATAATTGTGTGGAAATGCAAGGTTGGAGTTTGTGGAGGACGAGGGGAGGGGATACGGAAGAGAAGATTTTGAAGTGGCGCACGACTTAGAAAGATGCATCGTTAAATGGAGTGGGATTTTGAAAAGTAATATATATATAGGTAAGTTTAGTATCATTATTAAGCAGATGCGTAGGCAGGAAGCTTGTAGTTGGTGGAGATTTAAAGTCTGGTGAATCTATTTGTTAAGTAGTATGGGCATTTATAATCTGATCAATCTGATGAAATAATTTGTGAGGTATGAGGGGGGGATAGATAAAAAATAGGAGAGTGAGGGGAAGATGAAAATAAATATGGGGAAGAAAGCGCGCGGGTTACGATAAAAGTAACTATGATGTAGAAAAAACAGTAAAGGTAGTAAAAGCAGTAAAGGTAGTAAAAGTAGTAAAAAAAGTAAAAGTAGTAAAAACAGCAAAAGTAGTAAAAGCATAAAAGCACAAAAGCATAAAAAGCAAAATCCTAAAAGTATATCTAACCAGATATTCGCAGCCTCTATTATTAAGCTCCTGCCACTAATAGCATTATAGCATTATTAATAATTGAAGCATACCATGAAAGACCATTACCATAATAATACAGATATTTATATTGGCAATATAATAATATTAGAGATCATACTATTAAGATTTCAACAGTATGTCGTATTATGTGAAGCAGTTAAATACATGAAGTAATTTAAGAGAACCGGGTGGATATATTTAAATATGACCGGATTGTACTAATAGGAGTACAATATGCCGCAGAGGCCCGTTTTTCGTAAAGATTACGTAAGAAAATGCACAGAGAAAAGTTATAGCATTTTTGAAAAAATTATATTATACTGTCAGTGTGATGGAGGAAATGATATTTTCCTGGTGGAATTGTGAATATTTATTACTTTTTGAAAAATATGCAAAAAAAGTGAAAAAAAGTATTGATAATTTCCCTTATAGGAAGTATAATTACCTCGTAATGCAATTAGGAATTTCAAAAAGTATTTCAAAAAGAAAAAGGAGAGTGCATTAATTATGAGAAAACAGACAAAATTAGTTGCAGTATTATCTGCAGCAGCTCTGTTAGCTATCGGTGCCTCCATGACCTCCTTCGCAGCTCAGGGCTGGCAGGAAGAGAACGGTACATGGGTTTATTATGACAAAGATGGTTATCAGGTAAGTGATCAGTGGCAGAAATCAGGTAATACCTGGTTCTATTTAAACAGTGATGGAGAGATGGCTACTGACACAATCATTGAAGATGATGACAATACTTACTATGTAGATGCTAATGGCGCTATGGTAGTAAATCAGTGGATTCAGGTAGAAAATGAAGACAGTTATGGCGATGATGACCCAGATTACTTCTGGTATTATTTCCAGGCAAATGGTAAGGCATACAAAGCTCCTACAAGCGGAAAAACTTCATTTAAGAATATTAATGGCAAGAAGTATACCTTTGATAGCGAAGGCAAGATGCTTTATGGATGGATTAACGCAGAATCTGAGCGTCAGACAGGTGATGATGCCTGGACAAACGGAACTTATTTCTGTGGCGATGAGAACGATGGCGCACAGGCTAACGGTTGGGCTCAGATCTCTGTTGTAGATGACAGCCAGGATGATCCTGATCAGGATTATTACTTCTACTTTGATACCAACGGCAAGAAAGTGGTAGGCAAAGATGATGGCTCTGAGTTAAAGAGCAAAACAATCAATGGCTTAAAGTATAGCTTCGATAAAAATGGTAAGATGGTATCTGAGTGGGCAATGCCTAAGGCTTCCAGTACAGAGGCTTCTATCAGCAGCTACAACTACTTTAACTTATCAGATCAGGGTTGGAGAGCAAAAGGCTGGTTTAATGTAGTTCCTCAGGAAGATGTTAATCCTGATGATAATGCTGATGATGCATCCAAGTGGTTCTATGCTGAGAATGATGGCGATCTTGTAAAGTCAGAGATCAAGACTATCAACAGCAAGAAGTATGCATTTAACGCTAAGGGCGAGATGCTTAGCGGCGTTCAGGCATTAGCAATGACAAGCAATACCAAGATTGTTGGAAACAACGGTATTGGTGATGCTGATAAAGTTGATGGATTGAAGAATGGTTCATTAGAAGTTGAAAGCTATGCTGATAAAACAGTTAAATACAAAATCAGCGACACTAAAAATTCTGTAGGCGTTTATGTCTATTATTTTGGTGCAGGCAGTGATGGTGCCATGAAGACCGGAAATCAGAATGTTGATATTGATGGTGATGTATATGCATTCTCCTTCGGCAAGAGTGGATCTGGCAAGGGCCGTGGCTTAAACGAACATAAGGATACTCTTTATGTAAATGGTCTTAGAATTAAAGCTGACTCCGATATGAGATATCAGGTCTATTCTATGTCTAAGGGTGTGTTAGTTGAAGATCCTGCCACTGTTGTTGGAGATACTGACACATATGTTGTTAACACTTCTGGTTCTATTATGAAAAATAAGAAGAACTTAAAAGATACAGATGATCGGTATATTTGTACGAATACCGATGGTAATATTGTGAGCTATAACGATATTAAGTGTGGCACCAAAGATACTAAAGATGAAAAGGGATATACCTGCCCATATCATGAGAAAAGCAAATAAAATTTAGTTTGATTTCGATAGGAAATTCTAATTGCCAGGGGGATCCTGTACTTATATAAAGTGCAGGGTTCCCTTAATATTTATAGGAGGGCGTAAAATTTCTTGTGTCCAGAAATCATGATTTCTATCTGGAATCGAATTAGATATGTAAAAATACGTGTTGAAAATCATCGAATTTTATTGTCGAATAGATACTTGCTGTTTATAGTATTTCTAATTTTACTCCGCTTATACATTTTTATACGAAAATTAGACGTTACTTATTTGTATTTTTCTTGGGTTCTACCCTAACCCGACCTCTGGAGTAATCAGGGAATAATCGGGTATATTATAATTACCGATGGAATAAGAAAATGAATGTTCTGGTCAGATCGTTCTCTGGAAAATCAACGATCAGACCGGTTTTTCTATTTGCAGATATCTGCTCAGACGTTCCGGATAAAGCAGCAACTGACTAAGAACAAGATCCCAGTTTCGATATCTCTGAGTCCATTTCTTTTTTTACATTCTGGCTTGCCAGATAGAGTATTTTTGATAGGGGTGTGTCTCTGAGAAAACTGCTCTTCGTTTTAGTTACTTTAGGGAACTGTTGATTCATCCCTTCTATGATGTTGATGGTATACATAATTCTTCTCACACCATCACTGAATACAAAGAATGGACGCACCGCATCCCAGTTCTGCTCCCAGTTAGAAATTGCATAGGGATTTTTTTTGCCCATACCGCCTTTACTCCCTCCAGCTTTGATAATGCCAGTTCTTCTGTCGGTGCCTTATAGACTGCCTTGAAATCAGCAGCAATTTTTTTGATATCTTTGTAGGATACATATTTAAAAGAATCACGCAGCATATGAATGATGCACCGTTGTACCTTGGCCTGTGGATATACCGCCTGGATGGCCTCTTTATAAGCAATAAGCCCATCAACACAAAAGAATAGCACTTCCTGAACGCCACGATTTTTCAAGTCATTTAACATCCCAAGCCAAAACTTTGAGGATTAATTTGCTCCAATGTTAATACTCAAAATATCCTTGGTACCATCCAAAGAAACTCCCAACACAACATAAGCAGCCCGATTAGAATCTGTCCATTCTCCCGTACTTTATAGTGGGCATCTATAAAAACAAACAGATAAACCGGGTCGAGAGGACGCGACTGTCATTCTTTGATTTCTGGTAAAATCTTGTCCGTGATTTTACTGACCATGTCAGCGAATAATTCAATTCCGTTCAAGTCATTCAACTGATCATGGATATCTCTGGTAGATACTCCCCTGGAATAGAGGGAGATTACCTGTTCTTCAATGCTAGAAATATCATCTTGATATTTAGGAATAATTTTCGGTTCGAACTCGTTATTTCGGTCTCTGGGAATGTCCAAGTCGATGGTACCGTACTGACTTTTCACTGTTTTAAAAGAATGACCGTTTTCGTATAACCTAAAGAAGCATCTAGCTCAGCCTCCAATAATTCTTGTAACATATCTTTGAAACACTCCTTAAATAAGGAATAGATGTCACCAACACTGCTAATGTCGTTTTCTGAGATGATTTGTCGTAATTGTTTCTTTGCAATAGCCATAAAAAAACTCCCTTCTGAAAATGAATGATTTATTTAATTCATTACCCCAAAAAGCCATTTATTTCCAAAAACACAAAATTTTTTACACTACCATTTATATTTTTAGCCATTCAAGTGCTCAAGGTGCAACATAAATCGTCTTGAAACGCAGTTGAAAACAAATACTTCTGGATGCAAAGCAAACTACACGTTTGGTGTGTAGTCATAATATGATTTCGTAAGTCCGTTTATACCCATATAAGAATGTTGGGGTATACTTAATAGTACACTCCCAACATTCTATATAAAACTTATTGGCAATTAGAATTTCTTGTTACATATTAGAATTAGCTTTCTACAAAAACAGCCTCGATCTCCTTACCGTTGCCAATCTTGAAGCAGCGATCGTCACCGTCTTTTGCTTTATTCTTATTCTTCTGAACACTACCAGAAGTATTTACAAGTCTGTACTGTGTATTTGCAGTATCTGCTGCAGATGCTTTTACGTCATAGTACTCATCGTAATCATCATCTTTTCCTGTCGGAATTGAAGAAGTTGCATCAACATCATCAAGGAACTCTTCTGTGCTTAAGCATTCCAGAGCAGTAATCGTACCACTTGCATCTTTTGTAATCTTAATTACAGAATACTTATCATCCTTAGATGCCTTTAACAACATACCACCTAAGTAATACTTATCATCATCAATACCCATTTTACCAGCACCTTTTGAGCTGCCAGATTTATTGAATAAGAATGAATAATCCTCACCATCAATAGTTACAGTCTGCTTACCGGTCTTCATAGCGCCATCATCGCCAGATCCAAAGTAGTATAACTTATAATCAGCGCCATATAAGTTCGATACATTATCTTTAAAGTTATCTTCTGTGTCGAAATGCATATTAGCAATACCGTCGTCACCCTTAATTTCGTCAATCTCAGTTGTACTGTTTCCAACAAACTTGATTGCCTTCAGGCCGCTCTTCATTACACCATAGGAATCAAATGCATATTTCTTTCCATTGATTGTCTTTATTTCGGAAGCAACTAATTTTCCGTCTTTGTCAGAATAATACCAGTTGTTCTCATCATCCTCATAGTCATCTGGGCTCAGATAAGAATCTGGAACTACCTGGAACCAGCCTTTGGTAACTCTTGCACCGTCTTCCGGATCTCCATAATATCTGTATCCGGTAGTATAGGAAGCAGAGCCCGCACTAGCTGCTGATGGTGTAGCATCCCAGTTAACCCACTCTGCATTCATACGGCCATACTCATCAAAGCTGTACTTTCTGCCGTTAATGGTTTTGCCCTTTTCGTCGGTCATTTTCTTACCATTAGTTTTGAAATAGAAATAACGGGTCTGGTCTTCGTCATCAAACAGGTTATTGCTGGAAAGTCCTGTATCTATGTCATCCCAGTTATTATCGGTAATTTCAAGATAAGCCCACTCGCCAACCTTCTGAGCGCCATCATTTTCATCACCACAGTAATATGTGCCTTCACGCCAGTCGTCGTCTCCGGTTACTCTCTGACCGTCTGTATCGATCCAGCCATAAAGCATTTGAGCCTCATCATTAAAGATGTACTTCTTGCCATTGATAGTCTTAAATGAAGCGCTGTTGCTGTTAGAGGAGCTCTTGTATGCTTTTCCGTTGGCACCGAAATAATACCAATAGTTTAACGGCTCATCTCCGTCATCTCCATCATAATCTTCATTTTCAATAGATACCCACTGATTGGTAACCATGGCACCGTTAGCATCTACATAATAGTAGTTGCTGTCGTCATCTACCAGATAGTCGGTAGCCATTTCTCCATCTTCGTTAAGCCAAAACCAGTTATTACCGGATTTTGCCCACTGTTCTGTTACTGCATCGCCATTCTTATCGTAATAAACCCATGTACCATTTTCTTCCTGCCAGCCGGTTGCTGCAAGAGATGTCATGGACGCACCGATGGCAAGCAGTGCTGCTGCAGATAATACTGCCACTAATTTTGTCTGCTTTCTCATAAAAATGCACTCTCCTTTTTCTTCTTGAAATACTTTTTGAAATTCCTAATTGCATTACGAGGTAATTATACTTCCTATAAGGGAAATTAGGTGGAAGGAGTGCGTGATTAATAATTGATTTTATTTGATATATAAAAGTTTTGTATTTAAAGTACAGATTATATTTATTTACAAGAAATCTATTATATAATTAATATTACTTTAATTGAATGTATATTAATTTTTTATCATGTATATTTATTAGTTTATAATAACACATTAATTCTAGTAAACTTGTAATATTTAGATATTAAAAGCAAGCCTATTATACTGATATTATAATAAGGCTTGCTCTTAAATACTTTAATCCATACTTTATTAGATGCATTACAGGCCTGCCGACACAGAACAAGTACCTGCAGTTTATTCCAAATTATAAAGTTCTTCAAGGCTAAAGAGTTTCATATACGTCTGCGGTTGAAAAGCTAAATTTAAAACACTGTTGCTAAATCCCTTTTTCGAGTATAAAATATACCCCTTATTTGAATATTTGGGAAAAAGTTCAGAGCGCTGGATCAATAATTGCGCCGTATCCTGATCAATTACCTCATTTCGATATTTACATTCGCCAAATACCGCCGTTTTATCAATATCATTTATGCCCAATATATCAATTTCTTCCTGACGTTTCAACACCGGATTATTTCCCCACCATCTGCCCAACTTTAATATTTCATAAGGTAGTTTTTCCTGTGCATTAAGCTTAGCCAGATGTTGGAGGCACATTTTTTCAAATACTTTTCTCATATAATTTTGTAAATCGGGAACAATGATCTTTTCATAAGCCCTTTCTGGTCGCCCCGTATTAATTAGCAGCATACATTGTGGTACATAACGATATTAGAAACGAAACATTTGGTCCGCCAAAATATAGCCGGTTTTCTTCTTATTATCTTCTTCTGTAACAGCACTTTCTTTTTCAACCAATCCCAAAGAGATTAATGACTTAAGGCATATGGAAACATTTGAATTTTCCATTTGTACTTTATTGGATATTTCATTTAATTTTGTTGCCCCTTTCGCAATTGCTTCAACAATTGCATTATAATTGGCAGGTTCTTTCAATTCCTGTTTCATTAAGTTTGCCGGTTCCTCATAAAGATAGGCATTAGGATATAAGTACATTTCCAAAATGTTTTCTTTAATTGAAATAGAGTCATCGACCATTTCCAGATATTGAGGAACTCCGCCTGTAATACCATAGACCAAAGCCTTTTCTTCTGCTGAGTAACGGGGAACAAATAAGGAAGATTCAAAGTAGTCTAAAGGATCCAGACGGAATTGAGCGGTTCTTCTTCCATATAGGGGACTTTGGTATCCCAGGACCTGATTCTCCATAAAGCTCATAGACGATCCACATAAAATAAGCATAATATTACTATTTTTCCACTCCTGGTCAATCATAGCCTGAAGAATCGAAGAAATACTTTTATCTGCCTGAGACAGATAGGGATATTCATCAATAATAAGTAATATTTTTGATTCTTTTGCTTTCTTAGTAATATACTGCAACGCTACTCTGAAATCCTTGAATGATGGCATCATTGCCGCCTCTTCTTCGCCTAAAAAGGCCAGGTAGACAGAGGTGCTAAGAAGTTCTAAATTAATGGCTATACCGGCCTCTACCGCAGTCATATAGACGGCTGATTTATCTTTCATAAACTCCTGTATCAATCGGGTCTTGCCTATTCTACGACGTCCGTAGATAACTGCCATTTGAAATGTGGATTTATTATATAACTTATTTAATTCATTCAATTCGGTTCTTCTTCCAATAAACATATAAACCCCTCTCTTTACTATTAGGAAACATACTATGAGCACATATAGTATGTTTCCTAATAGTAAAACTTTCAATATATAATTATTCCACCATTTCTTTTACATATTTGATGATTGTTTTTTATAAAAGCAAATTATTAATACAACTATTTTATATTTATTCACGAAAAACAATTATATAATATTTTAATTCAAACATGTACGAAAGAGAAATTTTAATTAGTATTTAATTATAATAAATAGAAAAGCTATAATATTACTGCTTTATCAAGACTTATTTCCTTCTAATTTCCCTTATAGGAAGTATAATTACCTCGTAATGCAATTAGGAATTTCAAAAAGTATTTCAAAAAGAAAAAGGAGAGTGCATTAATTATGAGAAAGCAGACAAAATTAGTTGCAGTATTATCTGCAGCAGCTCTGTTAGCTATCGGTGCCTCCATGACCTCCTTCGCAGCT